>Ga0193717_1000117_pt1 | contig 78040 bp, 64 predicted proteins | sample U2c2metaG_FD_145900 | JGI IMG/M metagenome (GOLD analysis project Ga0193717, IMG submission 145900) | Soil microbial communities from a riparian zone of the East river system, Colorado, United States - U2c2 | ecosystem: Environmental > Terrestrial > Soil > Riparian zone | place: USA: East River... | reverse complement strand
CCGCCATCCTCGACGTGTTGAACTCCGCCTCTCCGAGAGCCCCGGTAAGCAGGCGAATGCTGCGTTCTGCATCGTCAAAGGCGGTATAAACCAGTGGTTGCAGATCGTCTTCCGCGTCATTCATATCGGCGAACGGCGTATTGTGCAGACTCCCCACAACACCCTGCGCCTCCACCAGCGCACGGCTGGCCAGCACGCGAACATGTTCGAGCGGAACAGGATTTCGTTTCTGCGGCATGATGCTCGAGATCTGCACATAACCGTCGCTCAACCGCAGATAGCCGAACTCCACCGTGCTCCACAGCAAAAGATCCTGCGTAAATCTTCCCAGGCTGAGCATCGCGGTCGCCAGCACCCCGCAGCTCTCCACGAGATAATCCGTCGCCGCAATCGCGCCGTACGAGTTCATCTGCAGCCGGTCAAAGCCAAGCAGTTCCGCCGTAAAACTCCGGTCGATCGGAAATCCCGTCGTCGTAATCGCGCAGGCTCCCAGCGGGCTGCAATTCACCCGCGCATAGCTCTCACGGATACGCTCCGCATCGCGCTCCAGGATCTCGATATAAGCCATCAGGTAGTGGCCAAGCGTCGTCGGCTGTGCCGGCTGATTATGCGTATACGCAGGCATCAACGCCTCACGATGCGTCCATGCCAGCTCGACCAGAAAGCTCCTCAGTCCCAGCAGGGACTCGAACATCTGCATCAGCCTTCCGCGCAGAACCATGCGATACATCGTAAGGTCGATGTCATTCCGGCTGCGTGCCGTGTGCATCTTTCCGGCAACCTCTTCGCCGCAGGCGGCCGCAAGTTTCTTCTCCAGATAGAAGAAGAGATCCTCAAAGCTTCCGTCGTACTCTGCCGTCTTTATTGCATCACGGTCCAGACCGTCGAGCGCCCGAATGCAGGCCGCGGCCTCATTCTCCGGCATGATTCTCTGGCGCGCGAGCATCAGCGTATGCGCGTACTCGATCTCCAGCAGCGGCTCCAGGAAATACCGCTTCGCATCGGCAAAGACCGGAGCCAGCACGGTATCGCGATAGATGGGCGCTGGAAACTTGGTCTTCTGCTCCGAGGGCTTCATGAATCTTCCTTCTACATTACCCGTTTCAAGACAAAAAAATAGGTGACGTAAACCATGATCGGTTTACGTCACCGCGATTGACTACCAGCGAGCTGCAACGCCGAATTGAACGATGCGAGCCTCAAGCACAGAACTGCGAACGATGGTCGGCGCCGCTCCGGTCGCAATACCTGTTGTTGTATTGACGGCCTGCGTCGTGGCTATGCCGGTTACGTTGGTGTGGTTGAAGATGTTATTCGCCTCCAGCAGGAACGACGTGGAGAGGCGATCGAACAGCTTAGGGAAGGTTCGCGTATAACGTCCATCGATCTGATAGACACTGGGGGAGCGCACTGTGTTTCTCCCCACAAACGCGGGCCGTGTAACAGCCTGTGTCGAGGCGTCTCCATTCAGCGTCACGCCTGTCAGAATGCTTGCCTGGTCGCCCGAGCTGACATTGGCCAGCAGCGCAATCATGTTGTGATTGGCAGCTGAGTTCAGGAAGCGGTTGCTCAGGGTGAACGTCGGCTCCATCACTGCGGTCAGGTTGAACGCATTCGGATGATTCACGAGACTGTTGCCGCGATCGCGCTTCAGATTCGTCGGATCTTCGATGCCCACGCTTTGTTCAAACGTGTTCACCTCAGGGCCATCCGAGATTGTGTGCGACCAAGTGTAGTTCGCGTTGATCTGGATGCCTCGGGCTAGCGAACGAGTGTAGTTCACGAGAAGCGCGTTGAAGCTTGTATTCGCTCCCGATTCAACCTGGTTGATCTGATCGAATCTCGTATCCACGCGCGAATTTGCATTGACCGCAGTGTCGAAGACGGGGCGCCCATCCGCCAGGAACCGGATCGGATTTTTGACGTTGATGTTGTGCTGATACTGCAGATTGCGACCGCTCGTCATGATATAGCCCAGCATGAACGTGTCATAGCGGCTGAACTCATGCGAGAGCTGCATCGTCGCATTCCAGGTGTATTCGTTCCTGAACGTTGGGGAGACAGTGGTTACGTTCTGTCGTGCCCCCACGCCGCTTGCAGGAATATTCGGGAACGCCAGAACGCCACTGGTAGCGCCGGCAGGCTGTGTGATCGTAAAGCTGTTGGTGCGATTCGATCCATCCAGGTTCAGCGCATTGAACCAGAGATTCGTTGGGGTCGATTGATAGAACATTCCAGCGGATGCCTTCAGAACCGTCTTGTCGTCGAGCCGGTATGTGAAACCCAGACGAGGTGCAAAGTTGGTATTCGGCGTATTGAAATGTTGCGAGTTTACAAAGGGTGCATTTGGATTCGCCTGCGGTCCCTTGAAACGATCATAGCGGCCACCGTAAACAACCACCAGCCTTCGTGAGAGTTGCCAGGTGTCCTGAATATAGGCTCCGAAGAATAACGAGGCATACCCAATCCCGGTCTTGTCCTGCTGGCGGGCAAACTGACTATAGCTGTAAGGGTTGGTTCCATTTTTGGCCGCAAGATAGTCTGCGACGCTGCGGAAGGTGTAGGTATTAAAGCTTACAAGACGCTGACGATTGATCAGCTGCGCCAGGCTGAATCCGCCTTTGATTGTGTGGGCTCCCCGAACGTAGGTTACGTTGTCGCTTCCGCTGGGGACCTTGTCGGTGTACTGATCTCCGCCCATGTTGGAAGCTCCCAGGGCTGCGATGTTGGTGATGATAATGGCTGGGTCAGTTCCGCCCTGGGGTCCGGGAAAGTGCGAGTTGTTGCGGAACGGCCAGGAGAATCGAAGTTCATTCACCAGATGATCGTTGATCGTAGAGGTCAACTGCATACCGATCACGTGGGCGCGGTCTAGAAAGTCAACGCCGGTGCTTCGCGTATTGATGCCGCCCACCTGCGTGTTGAACGGGAAGTCATTCTTGAAGTAGTTGTAACGTACGAACAGCGAGTTCTTCTGGTTGATGGTCCAGTCGCCGCGTCCCAGCACAAAGGTGCCGTGCAGCAGGCCGGGCGCTGCCGCAACCTGATCGGGCGTCAGTCCTAGAGCCTGAATATTCGCAGGTGTAATCGTGACTGGCGCAGGCTGTCCGCGCACCACGTGCTCATAGGATCCGAAGAAGAACAGTCTGTCCTTGATCGCAGGACCACCCAGATTCGCCGAGTAATCCTCCAGTTCCAGGTTCGGCTTCGCCTTCGTTTTATCGGCGAAGAATGGATACGCGGTCGCGTCCTGCCAGCGGCGGAGCCATTGAAACAATCCGTGATAGTTATTGGTTCCGTTATTGGAGATCACGTTATAAACGTCTCCGGAGGTCCAGCCAAACTCCGGAGCAAAACTGTTGGAGACCGTCTGGACTTCTTTGACGAAGATGTTGCCGATCGGGAACAGGCGCAGGCCGATACGATCGCTCTGGGTGTTCACCATGCCATCCATCTGGTAATTGATTCGATCCAGCAAGCCATTGGTATTGATCGTGCGCGGGATCCCCAACTCTTGGTTAGGATGGCCGCTCACGCCCGGCTGAAAGAGGATGAAGTTGTATGGATTCCTCGAAGTCAGCGGAAGGTTTTCGATCTCGCGTGAATCCAGCGTCCGCTGTACGTTGAGCGTCGAAGGATCGATATTCGTGGTCGACGCGATCACCTCAATCTGCTCGGTCGCGCTTCCCACTAAAAGCGAGCTGTCCAACGTAGCCTCTTTGCCGGCAGACAATGCGATCTGATCGTAGTGTGCCGTAGAAAAACCTTCTTTTGTGATCGAGACGCTATAGGTTCCCAGAGGAAGATTGACGAGTACGTAATAGCCATCCCCTCCCGTTTGAATCGCCCGGCTATAGCCGACCTCGGCATTGGTGACGGTGACACTGGCACCGGCTACGGAAGCACCGCTCGCATCCGTCACATGTCCGCGGATCGTGCCGTTGATGGATTGTGACTGACCCCAGGCCATTGCAGGTGCGATCAGAACGGGGAGTCCCGCGAAGAGCGCGGCTCCAAGAAGGGAGATTCGGACACTGCGAAGAGTCGACAAGGTGTGCCTCCTGGGACCGTCAAAACGGATCTTGCAATCTGGAAAGCTAAAGCTGCTGTCGCGAAAGCTGCCCGGGACGGAAAACTTAGTAAAACCTATTTAGGAAGTGTTAAGGTGCCTTCACACTAGTGAAACATTGGAAGACTGTCAATAAAATTCTGGATTCTCGGGTTAGTCCAGCAGGCGAGCTTCGGTGGCGGAAAGACTGACCGAGATTGCACCGTGAAGCTGCGCCTGTGTCCCCAGCGAACTCGACCGCACTTGCGGCTTTGCGAACTCGTTGCGCGCCAGCAGCTTCTCGGTGCTTCTACAAAGCTCCGGATGCGAGCCCACGCCGCCGCCCAGAATGACGACCTCCGGGTCCAGCGTCAGGGACATGTCCACAATACAGTCCGCCAGAATCTGTGCCGCATACTGCACAATCTGTGCAGCCAGTCGGTCGCCGTCTACAGCAAGGTCAAAGATCTCGGTCGCGCGTAGTTTTGCGAGCTCGTGCATATTGGAGCGTCGCTCGCGCCCCAGCAGCCTTCTCCACTCGGCCTCGATGCCCAGACCGCCGATCGCACCTTCCATCTGCCCTGCCGCATGGACCTCCAGGACTTGCCTTGGACGTCCGTTCACGGCGGCATAGCCAATCTCGCCCGCGCTCCAGTTCGCGCCATGATGCAGCCGTCCACGCAGAAAGATTCCCGCACCCACGCCAGTACCCAGGGCGATGAACAGAAAGTCTTCGACGCCCGAGGCCGACCCGCGCCAGTGCTCGCCCACCGCTGCCAGATTTGTGTCGTTCTCCACCGTCGCGGGAATGCCAACTTCGCGCTCGATCATCGTTCGCAAGGGAACGTCGTTCCAGTCCCGCAGGTTCGGCGCGGAGAGCACCATTCCGGAGTTCACATTCGTTACGCCCGGCGCGCCTACCGTGATGTGCAGTACCTTCTTCATCGAGGTCGAGACTTCCTGGCACATCATCTTCAGTCCATCATGGACCAACGCGCACACTGCCTTTGGCGCTCTCTGCCGCTCCGTGAACTGTGTCGCCCATTGCGTCACAATGTGTCCATTCAGATCCGCCAGAACCATGCGCAGTCGCGTGCCACCTATGTCTACTCCGGCTACATAGCCGCGGTTGGCGTTGAAGCGCAGCATCTCGGGTGGCCGTCCACCGCTCGACTCCCCATCTCCAAGATTCTCTACTAGGTCCAGCGACTCCAGATAGGCCACAGCGCTTGAAACGGTAGGTGCGCTCAATCCGGACAGTCGCACCAGATCGGCCTTCGAACAGGGATTATGTTCCCGCAGCAGTCGCAGAAGTCCGCGCGCATTCGCCTGGCGCAGATGCGACGGCCGCGAAGGCTGTACCGCGGATCCTGATGGATATTGAACAGATGGGGTGGACTGGATTCGCATGAGGGCGTCTGTCGAGACATCATATCCTAAATTTGTTAATAATCTTTACAAAGTTATAGGCGTCTGGTATCCATTACCAAACAAAGAATGAGACTCTCATAAAGCACCCTAACCAAACAGAAGATCATCTGTAGCAAAGAGTCGCATCTCCAGGAGCCTTTCGTTCATGAGACCTGAAGTCCGCCGCGGGACCATCGCCACGATCCTTACCTTGTCCTTCGCTTTGCAGGGGGAAGCCGTCGTGGCTCAGCAGTCCGGGCCTGCTCCCTATCAGTCCGCATATGCGCGCCCCCTCTCTGTAGATCGCGGATCGACAGGCCTCTCGCAGACGCTGCAGAAGCTCCACACTCGGGCCTCGCTCGCCATGGTCACCGCACATCCTGACGACGAAGATGGCGGCACGCTCACGTATGAAAGCCGCGGCCAGGGCGTCGATACCACCCTGCTTACGCTCAATCGCGGTGAAGGTGGACAGAACGTCATGACCTCCGACTTCTGGGATCAGCTCGGAACTCTCCGCACCCAGGAGCTCCTCGCCGCCGGCGACTATTACGGCATTCATCAGTACTGGACCCGCGTAGCCGACTTCGGCTTCTCCAAAACCATCGAGGAAGCCCTCAAGACCTGGGGCGAAGAGCGCGTCCTCTACGACGTCGTTCGCGCCATCCGCATCCAGCGGCCGCTCGTCGTCACCAGCGTCTTTGCGGGCAACGTCTCCGACGGCCACGGACACCATCAGGTCGCCGGCTACATGGCGCAGCGAGTCTACGCGATGGCGGGCGATCCCAAAGTCTTCCCCGATCAGATCAAGGCAGGCCTGCTCCCCTGGTCGCCGCTCAAGGTCTACGGCCGCGTCCCCTTCGCCCGCGTCTCCGAAAAGGGAATCTACGACTACGCCACGGGCCATTACGCGCCTGCCCGCTTCCGCAATTACGTCGACAGCACCTGGATCGAGGGCGTTCCTTCAACGACCGTCGAGATCCCCAGCGGCAACTACAATCCCATGCTCGGAACCTCGTATTTGCAGCTCTCGCGCGAGGGGCTCAACGAGCAGAAGACCCAGAACGGCGGCATCGCCGTGCCGCTGCCGCGCGCCTTCTCCACTCCCTATCATCTCTACGCCTCGCGCGTGACCGCCTCTTCGAAGGAGAAGACCTTCTTCGACGGCATCGACATCACCCTGGCTGGCATCGCCTCTTATGCCCCTGCGAGCGAGCAGACCTCGTGGCGCGAAAAGCTGAATGCCCTCAACGCTACAGTTGAATCGGCTCTCAGCGGTTTCAATGCAGCCATCCCCGCAACCATCGCACCTATCCTCGCTAAAGGCCTTTCCGAAACCAACACGCTCCTTGAGGAGATCGCCAGCAGCAAGCTGCCGGCAGCCGCGTGCTACAACATGACGCACGAGCTGACGATCAAGCAGCAGCAGTTCAATCTCGCTCTGCAACAGTCCCTTGGCCTGGCCTTGCTCGCCAACACCATAGAGGGCTCCGCCGGAACAGGCCGCACAGGGCCTTTCGGTGATTTTTCTACGCAGCTGCCCACTTCGCAGACCGTTGTTCCCGGAGACAAGGTCGCCGTCACAGTCCACATTGCCAACCAGGGTGCTGACCCCGTCTCCCTTTCCGCGGTCAACGTCGTCTCCGAGGCCGGAACCGGCTTTACCATCGCTCCGAAAGCTTCTGCCGTCGGCCAGCTCGCCCCCGGCGGAACCCGCGATCAATCCTTCGATGTCACCGTTCCCCGCACCGCCGAACTCACCCGGCCTTATTTCAGTCGACCGTCCCTGAAACAGTCTTACTACGACATCAACGACCCCCGTTACCTCAACCTCCCTACGCGCCCGTATCCGCTTCTTGCCACGGCTACGGTTACATATCACGATGTGGCGATTAGGCTGGCGGGTGTCGTCCAAACCGTGCACCGCATCAACGGGGAAGGACCTGTCCTCGAGCCCCTGCTCATCGCCCCAGCCATCTCGCTGACGGTCACTCCCTATGCCGGGGTGGTCCCCCTCAACAACTCCGCTATCGAGCTTCACGTCGAGCTGCACAGCAGCGTCAAGGGACCTGCCAAGGGAACTCTCCGGCTCGACCTTCCTCCCGGCTGGAAGTCCACTCCCGAGGTTGCTGACTTTGCCACCATGCGCGAAGGAGAGGACCAGAATCTTACCTTCCACGTCCAGCCGCAACAGGTGCAGACAAAGCCCTACACCATAACCGCAGTCGCCGAATTCAATGGCGAGAAGTTCACCCAGGGCTTTCAGACCGTCGGCTATCCCGGCCTGCGGCCCTATCCGCACTATCGTCCAGCCACATACCGCACCACCGGCGTCGACGTAAAGACCTCGCCGAATCTCAACATCGGCTATGTGATGGGAACCGGCGATGACGTCGCCACCTCGCTGGAAGATATCGGCATCCATCCCACCATGCTCTCCGCGGGGGAGATAGCCTCCGCAGACCTGTCTCACTACGACGCCATTATTCTCGGCATCCGTGCCTATGCGGCGCGTCCCGAACTCAAGACCTTCAACAACCGTCTGCTCGAATACGTGCACAACGGCGGAACCGTCGTCGTCCAGTACCAGACTCCCGAGTACGACCACAACTACGGCCCCTATCCGCTCACCCTCTCCGGTGATCCCGAAAAGGTTGTCGAAGAGGACAACAAGGTATCCATCCTCGTCCCCAACGATCCCGTCCTCAACTGGCCCAATAAAATCACCTCCGCCGACTTCGACCACTGGGTCGAGGAGCGCGGCCACGGCTTCATGCACGACTGGGATTCACACTATATCGCCCTCACCGAGATGCACGATACCGATCAGGACCCACAAAAGGGTGGCCTTCTCTATGCCCGCTACGGCAAGGGAGCTTACGTCTACTTGTCGTATGCCTTCTTCCGCCAGATGCCCGACGGAGTTCCCGGCTCCTTCCGTATCATGGCCAATCTCCTCAGCATGGCTAAAAATCCTGCACTTGCCCTCGGCAAAGAAGCGTATCCCGCGACCGCCGGAACCCACTAAGCTTCTCCACGGCGGTGCAGGGGGTGGCCCGCACCGCTATTTTTTTTAGCTCCAGGTCTCCGAAACACTTCACGAGGGATCGCGCTGTCAGTATCGATCCTGCTTCAGTTCAATCCCTGCCTCGTCGGCCCTGATCATGCTTTCGCTCTCGCCAAAAACATTCAGGCCGTTGCGGCCTGCCGCCTTCACCACGTACATGGCGGCATCGGCATTCTTGAAAAGTTCCTTTTCTTCCTCGGCATGGTTAGGAAGCGTGCAGACGCCGACGCTGACCGTGATATGGATCTCGCGATCCTCAATCGTGATCGGCTCTGCAAGACGCTGAACCATCTGCAGGCCACAACGTCTCACGTCTTCCATACTCTTGAAGTCCGGCATCACAATCACGAACTCGTCGCCGCCCATGCGCGCGATCGTATCTGTCTCACGGATCAGGGAAACCAGTCTTTCTCCAACTGCGGTGAGCAGTGCATCCCCGGCAGCATGGCCTAGAGAATCGTTGATCCGCTTGAAATAATCGAGATCAAGCACAAACAGCGCGACCTGGTGTCGGTAGCGTCGCGCCCGCAGCACCGCCTGGTGCAGGCGGTCCGCCAGCAACGTCCTGTTCGCAAGGCCCGTCAGCTGATCGTAGTGGGCCAGGTGCTGCACATGGTCCGCCATACGCTTGCTCTCTGTAACGTCGCGGCTGGTAATGGCTACCCCATCTCCAAGCTTGACCACCTGGATGCTGAGCCATGTGTCCTTGATCCTCTCATCGTCGATAAAAACCTCGCAGGCCAGGGGCACGCCGGTGCGGACAACCTCTCGGTACTTCTCGATCAGCCCGGAGGAGATCATGTAAGGACGAACTTCCGTGAGGACCTTTCCCAGAAGGCTCTCGCGCTTGACATTGAGCCGGCGTTCCGCATTCGGATTGATATAGGCGAACCGGAAATCGACAATCTGGCCAGAGGCGTCAGGAATGCCATCGAAGATGTAGAAATCGTCGAGGCTGCTCTCCACCGACGCAAGAAATTTTGCATGCTCTTTTTGCGCAGTTCCGGAATCTTCCTTCATGCTGCGCGAATAGGGAAAGATCATCGCGATGCTCGCCGCGGCGCCAAGAGAGCTCAGCAGACCGATCCAATGAGATCTCCCCACGAGCCAGCCGGCGGGCAGAATGCCGCCGGCAAGCCGCTTGATCGCGAAAAAGAGAACAAAGGCAAAAAGTACATGGCAGGTAAGAAGGGAAGGAACATTCTCGCTGCACGACCTTGAAATCCGCCGCATCGCGATCAGGCAAAAGATGCAGACCAGCCAGGCTCCCAGGCTACCGGTAAGTTGAAGCAGAACCTCGCCCGTCAGTCTCGTCGAAGCCAAACCATGACGAAGAATCTCGACCGGTTGGCCAAAAGGATAGAGCAGCACCAGCAGCGTCGTTATCGTAAACAGAAAAACGAAGAGTGCCAGTTGCCTTCTCGAAGAAGCTGGCCAAGCCTTTTTCGCGAGATCGCTCATCCATTACCCCGTCGTTGCAGAGCCGAGATGCTGATCGTGTCGAGGACATCGGATCCATACCGTATTGCGGGGCCTTCCTGCATAACCACGCTCCTTGTCAAAGGAGCTGTATCACCTTGCCTTCAGAGGTATTTTGAAGGTTTGAGCATAGTACATCGATCCGGGCACGTCCATACATGTTCTGGGGGAGGCGTGAGATGATCATAGCTTCAGAAAATCGCGGCCTTGCCTGGACCGCGAAAGGTTTCGAATCGCGGTAGAGTTAACGGTATAGAGGTATAGACAACCCCATGGATGCCAGCACCCGCCACTTTCCCCACGCCATGCTCCGCGAGATCTTTGAGCAGCCCCACGCCATCGCGGAAACCCTCTCCGCCTACTCCGACGATTCCGGCCTGCGCGAAGATGTCTTTCTTGCCGCCCGGCAGGCTCTGGTCGGTCGCGACAGCATCCTGATCGCCGCCTCAGGCTCCAGCCGTCACGCCGGTCTCGCTGGCGAGATTCTCTTCGAAGACCTCGCTGGAATCGCCGTCGATGTCGAATATGCCAGCGAGTACATCTACCGTTCCACCCAGACCCTGCGCAACCCCTGTTTCGTTGTCATCTCGCAATCCGGAGAGACTGCCGACACCTCCGAGGCACTTCGCGAAGCCATCGCCCGCGGCTGCTCCACCATTGCCATCACCAACAAGCCCGAATCGTCCATGGCAAAGCTTGCCGGCTGCTCTCTCCCCACGCTCGCCGGCATCGAGCGCGCGGTTCCCGCCACCAAGAGCTTCACCACCCAGCTTGCGGTAGTCTCCCTGCTCGCGCTCTACACCGCCCGCGTCCACGGCAGCATGACCCGTGCGGTAGTCGAATCCCATCTAGAACGTCTCTTCTCCGTTCCCGATGCCATGCAGGCCGCTCTTCCCCGGTGGGAAAAGCAGCTCTCCCAGATCGCCGCCACCCTCAACGACGCGGAAACCTTCCTCTTTCTTGGCCGTGGCATTCACTATCCCATCGCCCGCGAAGGCGCTCTAAAACTCAAGGAATCGGCTTACATCCAGGCCGAAGGTTATCCCACCGGCGAGCTCAAGCACGGCCCGAACGCGCTGGTGAATCGCAACAACCCCCTCGTCGTTCTCGCCACCTGCGACCCTCATGCGCCGGACTCCGTCCTCCGCTACGAGAAGACCGTCAACCTCGTCCGCGACATGCGCAAGCAGAAAGCCCAGATCCTCTCCATCGTCACCGAAGGGGATACCCGCATCGCCGAGCTGAGCGACCACACCATCGTGGTCCCTCCCACAGCCGAATACATCTCTCCGCTCTTTGAGGTGGTCCCGCTACAGCTCCTCGCCTACTTCATGGCCACGGCCCGCAACATCGACGTAGACAACCCCCGCAACCTGGTCAAAGCGGTAGTCCAGGAGTAACCCACTCTTTCTTTCACACCCTCTGTCCGCAGTCAGAGGACAGAGGCGCTCCCAATCCGACCCAATCACCCCGCCCAAAACGTCATCTCGACCGAAGCGAAGCGGAGTGGAGAGATCCCTGTATTTCGCTTTTCCCAGGCCACAGCTCCGAAGCGATGTCATACTCCACCCATGCAGGAGATCTCCTACATCTACATCCTCTCCAATGGCTTCAAGCACCTCTATATCGGTGTCACAGCCAACCTCGATCTCCGCATTCGCCAGCATCGCAACGAAGTCGATCCCGACAGCTTCACGGCGCGCTACAACATCAAGGACCTCGTCTACTTCGAGCGCTTCAGCGACATCGAATCAGCCATTGCGCGGGAAAAACAGTTGAAGCGATGGTCCCGTATCAAAAAGATGCGGCTCATCGTCGCTGAAAACCCCACATGGCGTGACCTGAGCGAAGACTGGGCCGGACCAATAGAGCCATTCCGCGAAGAAGACCTAAAACCGCCAAAATCCTTCTCCAAATAAACATCCACGCCCACCATCATCGCGACACCGTCATCTCGACACCCCATCCCCAAACGCCATCTCGACGCCCCCTCACAAACGTCATCTCGACCGAAGCGAAGCGAAGTGGCGAGATCCCTGTATTTTGCCTTTTACCCCCAGGCCTCAAGAAGGCCACCCATGCCCCACAGATCCAATCCGGAATCGAACGGACCCAGAAAAGGCCTGTCAAGCCCCAATCCCATGGAAGCCCTTTATCCTAAGCGTTTTACAGTTGCCGATCAGTTTCCCCCCGCTCCCTATAATGGAAATAGCCTCTGAATGAACAGGATCGAGGCGACGGAAGCCGGTGCACACACGAAGTCCGGACCTAACTGACCTGAATAGAATACTTTGCACAAAAAAGTACGGGGGAGGGGGTATCAGGCAACGTTGAATCCGCGGATGACCGCCACCGCGAGCATGGCTCCCAGAATGGGGCCGAGGACCGGGATCCAGGCATAACCCCAGCCGGAGCCGCCTTTGCCCGCAATTGGCAGCAGGGCATGCGCGAGTCGTGGTCCCAGATCGCGGGCAGGGTTGATCGCATAGCCGGTGGTTCCGCCCAGCGAAAGCCCGATTCCCCAGACCAGCGAGCCTACCAGCAGTGGTCCCAGCCCCGGGGCAACACCCGCCGGAGCGATGCGCTTCGAGAAGAGAGCTGTGGCCACCAGCACGAGTACAAAAGTCCCGATGATCTCGCTCAGCAGGTTCCATCCTGGCGAGTAGACAGCCGGAGCCGTTGCGAAGCAGGCAAACTTGGCATCGGCGTCCTCGGTCAATTGCCAGTGAGGCTTGTAGTGGAGCCAGACCACGGCAGCTCCGCAGAGCGCGCCGAGAATCTGTGCCGGAATGTAGGTCAGCAGCCGCTCCGGATGACCGGTCATCATCACCGACGCCACGGTGAAGGCCGGATTCAGATGTCCATCCGCATCCCCCAGTGCAGCACTCACCGCAACCCCTGCGAAGACCCCGATAGCCCATCCGGCCGTGATGGAGATCCAGCCCGCATTCTGCGCCTTCGACCGGTTCAACAGAGCTCCGGCTACGACGCCGTTGCCGAGCACGATAAGGACAAACGTCCCGAAAAATTCACCGATCACAGCAGACCAATCGACCATCACTCACTCACCCTCATAGACATAACCACGCGCGACCGAAGCGAACGACTCCAGGTCGCGGATCTTCCGCTCCTCGCCGCGCCCAAGCTCCCGCGCCAGCACCTCGGCAACACGAGGAGCTGCCTCCACTGCAGCCCGTGCATTGAGAAACAGCGCGCGCGTCCGCCTCGCCAGAACATCCTCCACGGTCCTCGCCATCTCCTGACGAGCAGCCCAGACCACCTCGCGCATCCTGTACGGAAGCTGAGGATGGATAAGCTCGTTCAGCGCCGCATCCTCCAGTGACAGCCGTTCGATCCGCGGAAGATCCGACCCATAAACGCGCTCAGACTCACGCTCAGGAATGTCACGACTCCATCCGTGCAGCCGCAGCGATCGCGTCCGCGAGGGCTCCTTCCGCAGGCCTCCGACGTCAGCTGCCCGGTTGATGACGTCTTCGCCCATCTTCCGATAGGTAGTCCATTTGCCGCCGGTCACGGTCACAAGGCCAGAGGGACGAACCAGGATGGTGTGATCGCGCGACAGCTTCGAGGTCGCTCCACCGCCTTTGCGAACCAGCGGACGCAGACCGGACCAGACACTGAGGATCTCCTCGGCCTGCGGTCTCCGGCCTAGATACTTGCCGATGTGCTCAAGCAGGAACCCGCGCTCCGAGGCCAACGCCCGAGGCTCCACACTGGCCTGTTCAACAGCCTCGTCGGTTGTTCCCACGACCGTCGCTCCATGCCACGGGATCGCAAACAGCACACGGCCATCCGAGGTTTTGGGAATCATCATCGCGTTCGAGGTGGACAGAAAGGAAGGCGGCAGAACGAAGTGGCTTCCCTGGCTGACCGAGAGCAGAGTCTCCCGATCACCATCCATGGCCAGCACCTGTTCGGTAAAGACGCCGGTCGCATTGATCACGACTTTGGCTCGCAGATCAAAACTGGTGTCGCTCTCAAGATCGCGGGCTTGCACTCCGATGGCCTTGCCGTTGTGCTCGATCAGACCCGTCGCCTCGACGTAGTTGATGGCGGTTCCATTCAGCTCCTCGAAGGTCCGCATCAGCGAGATGGCATATCGCGCATCGTCGAACTGCCCGTCGTGATAGAGCACGCCTCCGCGCAGGCCCTCGGAGCGAACACCGGGAAGCATGGCGAGGGTCTCCTTCTGCGAAAGCATCTGCGAGGGACCAAAGGACAGCTTCCCCGAAAGCCACTCGTACACCTTCAGACCGAAGCCATAGTAAGGAAGGCCGAAGAGGTCGAAGATAGGGACCACAAAGGAGAGATCATGCACCAGGTGGGGAGCGTTCTCGAGCATCAGGCCGCGCTCGCGCAGTGCATCCATCACCAGCGTGATGTTCATCTGTTCGAGGTATCTCACGCCGCCGTGCACCAGCTTGGTGCTTCGGCTCGAGGTCCCCTTGGCGAAGTCCGCGCGCTCGATCAACGCGGTTCTGTAGCCCCGCGAAGCAGCTTCTACTGCCGCACCCAGACCCGTAGCTCCGCCGCCGATGATGAGCACATCCCACTCGACCTGCTCGCCCAGTCTGCGCAAAATCTCAGCGCGATTGCTCAACCTTGCTGTTCCTCCTCGCGGGTCCATTCGCCGGCGCGCTCAAGCGCCCGGCGCCAGGTGGAACGGACCTTCTTTCGGTCGCCAGCTTCCATCGCAGGCTTGAAGATGCGATCGATCTCCCACTGGCCTGCGATCGTGTCCTTGTCTGGCCAGTATCCCACGGCGAGACCGGCGAGATAGGCTGCGCCGAGCACCGTGGCCTCGGCGTTCTTTGGTCGCACGACCTCAATGCCGAGGACGTCGGACTGGATCTGCATCAACATGTTGTTGGCTGCCGCGCCGCCGTCGACGCGGAGTTGCGCCAGGGGCAGGTTGGAGTCTGCTTGCATGGCCTCAAGCACGTCGGTCGCCTGCAGTGCGATGCCCTCAAGAGCCGCGCGGGCGATGTGGGCTCGCGAGGTTCCGCGGGTGAGCCCGACGAGAGCGCCGCGGGCGTAGGGGTCCCAGTGGGGAGCACCAAGCCCGGCAAAGGCCGGAACGAGGACGACTCCGTTGGAGGAAGGTACTGAGGCAGCGAGCTGTTCGATCTCGGCAGAGGTGCGGATCATCTGCAACTCGTCGCGCAGCCACTGTACGACGGCTCCGGCCATCAGCATGCTGCCCTCAAGGGCGTACTCGACCGTATCGCCGATCTTCCAGGCGACGGTGGTGAGCAGACGGTTCTTCGAGGCCATGGGAGTAGTGCCGGTGTTCATGAGCATGAAAGCACCCGTCCCATAGGTGCACTTTGCCATGCCCGGTGACGTGCACATCTGCCCGAAGAGAGCGGCCTGCTGATCGCCTGCGATTCCGGCGATAGGTACGCCGTGGATGAGTCCCTTCGTGGTTCCACAGACACCGCTCGAGGCGACGACCTCAGGAAGCATGGATGCGGGGATGTCGAGCAGCTTCAGCAGCTCGTCGTCCCACTGCATGGTGTGGATGTTGAAGAGCATGGTGCGGGACGCGTTGGTCACATCGGTGACATGGCGGGCGCCCCCTGTGAGCTTCCAGATCAGCCAACTGTCCACGGTGCCGAATGCGAGCTTGCCTGCCTCGGCTTTGGCGCGGGCTCCTTCGACGTTGGTGAGGATCCAGTTGATCTTGGAGCCGGAGAAGTAAGCGTCGGGGATGAGGCCGGTCTTCTGCTGGATAAGATCACCTGCCTTCGCGCGCAGCCCGTCGCAGTATTCGGCGGTGCGCCGGTCCTGCCACACAATCGCATTGAAGACAGGCTCTCCCGTCTCGCGATCCCATACGACAGCGGTCTCACGTTGATTGGTGATGCCGATGGCCGCAATATTGCGGTCTGTGAGGTTGGCCTTGGCGAGGGCTTCGGTGACAACGCCGCTCTGCGAAGACCAGATCTCGGTGGGGGAGTGTTCGACCCAACCGGGTTTTGGAAAGATCTGACGAAATGGATGCTGCGCGATGGAGATGACGGAGCCGTGTTCGTCGACGACCATGGCGCGAGAACTGGTAGTGCCCTGGTCGAGGGCGAGAATGTATTGCTTTGCCACTAGACAGCCTCTCTTCTCCGCAGCTGATTTAGACGCGTCACGGAGCCACGTGCCAATTTACAGCATTTAGTTTGTGGTTGGGAGGATTGCTAGTTGTAGCAATCTCAAATCTGGTCTTCCGGAACTCGAAGGCGTAAGAGAAGATCGCGACGTTCTCTTTTGAGACGGCGGTATTCACTCCAATATGACAGAGCCATTACCAGCGGAATTGTAACTAGATATCCCACTGCTACCTTCCAGGAGCCGTAAGCCCACCCTAGTAAGAGCGAAGCTGCTGCCGCGATCCAAAATAATGGGTGTATCTCTACAAGGCGATCCCTGTAGCGCTCCTTCAACAAGGCACGCTTCGTCGGAGAATCGAAGACGTATGGCCAATCGCACTTGGCTTCCTCTCGCTGCTTGAGCCATTTAGCTTCCCTCTCGACATGACGTTTCTCGCGTAGTTCTGGTGACAGAAGATTTTCCAGTGCCTCGATTGCGAATGCGGATTGTTCATCCGCAGTGTAGCAACCCGTACACCCATCCAGCTCATCTCCGAGCCAGCCTAATTCGTGCAGTTGATCAGGGTAATCGCCTGCTTGCATGAGGCGGTAAAAACGAGATAGCGATGGTATAGGGTCTTCTTTTGTTTCGAGGAGATGTTTGGCATGCAGTGTCGCCAACCTCAGTGCGGCTTCCTTGGGGGATAGCGATGTCATGCCCAGTTCGTTGAGCATTTCAGGTAGAACTTGTTCAATCTCCCAATAAGATTTTGGATCGAGAATCGCCATCCGAACTGTCCGCGGTCCGTCAAAGCCGGCTTCAAGTGCCTGCTGCGCCTTGGTCGGAAGTTGCTTCGTAGGGATTAGTTTGAGGGCAACTTCCGCTTCGAAGATTGATGGATCGAATGGCATGTTGATTTGAAGTTTTATGCTAATTCACCTGCCAGCCCGTCTTCACCTTGTTGGCGGCATTCTGCTCTTTCAGCCACTTGTACAGCGGGTCAAAATATTCGAGCATCGGCCCGGCGTCCAGGTGATCTTCGCCGGTCATTGTCTTCAGCGTCTCCTGCCAAGGCTTCGATTGGCCTGCTTCGAGCATTGTGTTCAGCTTTGCTCCAGCCTCTTTGCTGCCGTAGAAGCTGCAACGGTTCAGCGGACCCTTGTATCCCGAGGCATCGCACATCGCCTTGTAGAACTGAAACTGGTAGATGCGTGCGAGGAAGTAGCGAGCGTAGGGGACGTTTCCCGGGATGTGATACTTCGCGCCGGGATCGAAGTTTGCTTCATCACGCACGGTCGGCGGTGCGATGCCCTGGTACTTCTCTCGCAGCGTCCACCATGCCTTGTTGTAATCGGCGGGCTTGGTCTCGCCGCTGAAGACCTGCCAGCGCCACTTGTCGATCAGCAGGCCGAAGGGAAGGAAGGCAATCTTGTCGAGCGCCGTGCGAAGCTGCAGCGGGATGTCGGCCTCGACCGGAGGCACCTCATCGATCAGCTTGAGCTTCTTCAGGTAGTCCGGCGTGATCGAAAGGGCGATTGAGTCTCCGATTGCCTCGTGGAAGCCGTCGTTCGCGCCGCCGCGGAAGATGTAAGGCTGCTTGCGATAGGCGCGCTGATAGAAGTTGTGACCTTCCTCGTGGTGCACGGTGGTGAAGTCGTCGGCGTTAACCTTGATGCACATCTTGATGCGAAGGTCCTGATCGTTGTCGACGTCCCACGCGCTGGCGTGGCAGACAACATCGCGATCGCGCGGCTTGATGAACTGCGACCTCTCCCAGAAGGTGTCAGGCAGAGGCTCAAAGCCGAGCGAGGTGAAGAAGCCCTCTCCGTAGCGCGCCATCTTCTTACCAGCTTCGAGAGGAGTGACCTCGCCGATCTGTTGGTTCAGCGCGGCCTCAAGGTTGTACATCTTGTAGTTACCCGTCGGTGCCGGCGCGACGACGTCGTAGATGTTGCCCCACTCCTGCGCCCACATGTTGCCCAGCAGATATGCGGGGATCATGCCGTCAGGGCGCTCGGCAGCTGTGCCGTACTTGTCGATCAGCTTGAAGCGCACGTAGGCGTGCAACTCTTTGTAGAGTGGCTCCAGCTGCGTCCACACGCGTTCGAGCTCGGCGGAGAATTGGGCAGGCGTCATGTCGTAATTGGAACGCCAGAGGTCGCCGGTGTCTTTGAAGCCGAACTCTTTCGCGCCCTGGTTGGAGAGCTCCACCAGCCGTGCATACTTCTCACGCATGGGAGGCGAGATGCGGTGCCAACCCTCCCAAAGGTCCTGGAGTTCCTTGGGGTCGCGCGACTTCGCCATCAGCACATCGATCTGGTCGATGCCGAGACAGTCCTCGCCGCTCTTGCCTGGCGGGCAGTACTTCCCTTTGCCGTACATGCCATCGAGTGCGGTGCTCACCTGTGTCAGCTCGGCCACCAGCTTCGGATCGGTCGGTGAACCGTTCAGGCGCAGCAGCATGAACTTCCGTGCCATCTCGGGCGGCATCTTCAGGCCGTTGAACCGGCGCGCCGCGATGACGATCTCATTGGTCTTCGTCAGCAGCCGCTCATTGGCCTTGGCGGCGAGAGCCTCGGTGTCGTCGGTGATGTAGGTCGCCTGCACCCAGCCGGCCCGGGCGGCCTCGTTGGCCAGCGCCAGCAGATCGGCGTCGGCACGATCAAGAAAAGACTTCGCTTCGGCGACCGTGGGCGGGGCAGAGGAGGTCTGCGCAAGAGCAAACGGGCTCAGCAGGAGAGCGAGCAGAACACAGGATGTCTTCATGGCGGGAGTTTACAGAAAAGGACTCACCACACCGGTTATGAAGGCAAAAAGGGTGCAGAAAAGGGATAAAGTGCGTGGTCGGACCAATTTCGTGTAAGATTCCGCTGAGCCAACAGCAGCAGAAATTCACGAAGCAGCAGGGAAGAGGAGTCATGAACACTCGCATCTCTCTATCGCTCGCAGCCCTTCTTGTCATTGCGGTACTCCCCGCAAGCGCGAAGGTTTGCGATGCAAAGGCCTACGGAGCCAAGGCCGACGGCACGACGAAGAACACCAAGGCGATCCAGGCAGCGATCGACGACTGCTCGAAGGCTGGTGGCGGAACGGTCAAACTTACCGGTGGGACCTTCCTGTCTGGCCCTATCGAACTTAAAAGCAATGTGACGCTCGACCTCGACAAGGGAACGACACTGTTTGGCTCGCCCGATCACGCCGATTACCCGGCGAAGACCGAGTTTCGCGCCGAGGGAACCCAATCGCTGGTCAGTGCTACGAATGCAGAGAACATCGCTATCACCGGTGCCGGGACTATCGATGGCAACGGGGAGAGCTGGTGGGCGGAGGCTCGCGCCACGCACAACGCGGGAGTGGTGGGAGCGGTAAAGTTCCGCCCCCGGTTGGTGGTCTTCGATCACTGCAAGCACGTGCGGATGGAAGGCGTGACGGTGCAGAACTCGCCGAGCTGGCAGATTGTGCCGTACTACACGGACGATATGACCATCCGGAACCTTCGGATTCTTGCGCCGCAGCACTCGCCCAACACGGATGCGATCGATCCGTTCAGCTCGTCGAACATGGTGATCGACCACGTGTACGCCGATGTGGGGGATGACAATATCGCGATCAAGAGCGGCATCATCAACTCACCCGGACCGGATGCGCCGAGCAAGAACATCACGATTACGGACTGCGAGTTCATGCATGGGCACGGGCTCTCCATTGGGTCGGAGATTGCGGGTGGAGCGAACAACATTCACGCGGAGCGAATTCACTTCAAGGGAACCGATCAAGGGATTCGCATCAAGGCCAATCGCGACCGCGGCAACCAGGTGTTCAACATCTCTTTCAAGGACATCACGATGGAGGATGTGAGGACCTCGATCCTGATCAGCGAGTACTACCCGAAGGTACTTCCTGAGGGTGATGTAGCTGCGGCTCCCGTGACACGTTTGACTCCGTTCTTTCACGACATCACGATTGAGAATGTGAAATCGGTCAAAAGTGGAACTGCCGGGGTGATCGTGGGGCTGCCGGAGTCGCCGGTGAAAGATGTTGTCTTGAAGAATGTCAACATTGCGGCTGAAAAAGGCATGACCATCGCTTATGCCGAGGTGACGGGTTCCGATGTCCGTGTCGTTGCCGCGACCGGAGCGGCGATGACCGTCGCGCCCAGCGCGAAGGTGGCTATCAAATAGCGATCAGCAATCTAAGGAAGGGGAGAGCGCGGCCTGAACTTCGGCCGCGTTTTTTCCTGTTATGCGAAGAACTTTACTCCTGCTGGATGCGCCTGAGACGAGAGAGACGCGCGATCGAGAGAGTCCGAGCTGATCGGCAATAAAGGCAATCAGAGCTTCGTTGGCCCATCCATCAACAGGCGGGGAGTGAAGCGCGATCTTGACGGCGCCAGCGTGGGTTCCTGTCACAGCGTCCTTCTTCGCGCCCGGATGCACACGTACGCTCAGGGTGCATCCGTCGGGAACATCGCGAGCGAACGAGTCTGGGTCTTGGGCGAGATTCATGGCGCTGCCGGATAGATACGCTTGCCAAAGATCGCCGTGCCCACGCGAACGCAGGTGCTGCCCTCTTCGATGGCGACGTGGAAGTCGTTGGACATACCCATGGAGAGCTGTGTCAGCTTGGGGTACGTCTTCACCGCCTCGTCGCGCAGGCGGCGAAGCTCACGGAAGTAGGGACGGGCTGTCTCAGCCTCCTCGGACCATGGCGGAACGGTCATCAGGCCGACCGCATCGACGGAGGTCAGCTCATTGACAGCGTCGAGAAGGGCGGGAAGGTCCTCCGGGGCGATTCCGTGTTTTGATTCCTCGTGGCTCAGCTTCACCTCGATCAGCAGAGGAAGGCGTTTACTTCGCGCCGTCGCGGCTGCGTCGAGACGCTGGGCGATCTTGAGCGAGTCCACGGCATCGATGGCGTCGAAGAGCTCGGCTGCTTTGTTGGTCTTGTTCGACTGCAGGGGGCCGATCAGGTGAAAGGCGGCTCCCTCCAGCCCTGAGACGGTGGCGGACTTCTGCTCGAACTCCTGCACCCGGTTCTCTCCAAAGAGCCTCTGACCGGCTGCGTAGGCTTCAAGAATCGCCTCGGCGGGATGGACCTTGCTGACCGCCATCAGGGCGACTTCGCGCTCGTCGCGTCCGGCGCGACGACAGGTTGTGGCGATCTCTTCTTTCAGGCGTGCGATGTTCTCCGTGATACTCATCTCAACAGCATCTTACTTGCTACTGACGATCCATTTCCCGGAGATAGAGAAAACGCATGTGGACCATCCTTTTGTTGATCGGCTCGAATATCTTTATGACCTTCGCGTGGTACGGCCATCTGAAGTATCGCGAAGTGGCGTTGTGGAAGGTTATTGTCGTGAGCTGGTCTATCGCGTTCTTCGAGTACTGCCTGCAGGTTCCGGCGAATCGCATCGGAGCGAGGACGTTTACGCCGGATCAGCTGAAGGTGATCCAGGAGGTCATTACCCTGGCGGTCTTCGGGGTGTTCTCGACGTTCTACTTTGGAGACAAGCTGCACTGGAACCATGCCGTCGCCTTCTGCTGCCTGGTGGCGGGCGCGTTTTTCATGTTCCACAAGTTTTGAATAGACATCGCAGAGCCCACAAAGTAGTATGTGCTGCGCATCCCAGGGCGAACGATTGAAGGATTGCCTAAGCGTTTTCTATTCCACGATTACAAATCACAGCCCATACTGCGCATTCCATATGAATGTGTCATAGGTTCATGTTGGCAAAAATGTCGTTTCCTGGAGATCGGTAATGGATATCAGACGCTCTGCATGGATGCAAATAGCAACCTTTTGTTTGGTCGCATGCTCTTTCGTGTTTTTCTCAACTAAGTCTGCGCAGGCACAGTGCAATATCGCGGCTTACACTCTGACGGTGGTTGTGGATAGTTATGATTCCTATAATCTAGGGGGGTGCGGTTCTCCAGGGCCTGTATCTAGTCCAATTACAGTGCCCGCGGGTTCCTCGATCCCAGTAAGCATTTCAGCCACTGGAGTATCAGGCGCCGGGTCATACGCCGTAGTGCGTTGCAGTGCTTATGCCGTAGCTTTGGGGACGTCTACGACTATATATAACAACACCATCACACAGTCGTTATATACGACAGTCTCGTGGACGCCAACGGTTCCCGCAACCTATGCCGTTTCCTGCAACGCGTATTACTACATCCCTTTTGGGGTCGGAAATACAGGCACAATTTATACCGGTGTCGTCAACGTACCTGTTGTTTGAAATTACGGAAATTGGCCCATGGAATCTCGATCGTTCGAGACCTATGGGCCAATTCGTGTCCAGAAACTCCGACTAAATCCCTTGATAGATCAGGGGGTTCACCGTCCGTGTTCTTCGAGATACTTCTCCACCTCGAGGGCGGCCATGCAGCCTGAGCCCGCGGCGGTGATCGCCTGGCGGTAGCGACGGTCCTGAATGTCTCCGCAGGCGAAGACGCCGGGGATGATCTCGCCGTTCAGGGTTGTGTAGACATTGTTTGTGGTCTTGATATAGCCGTCTTCGTCGAGATCCATCATGCCGGTGAAAGCCTTCGCATTAGGCTCGTGACCGATGCCGAGAAACATTGCCGAGACGGGCAGGGTCGACTCTTCGCCGCTGGCCCTGTTCTTCAGGCGCAGTCCCTTGACGTCCTTATCTTCGACGCCAAGCACCTCTTCGACCACGGTGTTGGTCACGAACTCGATCTTGGAATGCGCCACGGCGCGATCAAGCATGATCTTGGAGGCGCGGAATTTCTCGCTGCGATTGATGAGGGTCACCTTGGTAGCGAAGCGGGTGAGGAAGAGCGCCTCTTCCATGGCCGAATCTCCTCCGCCGATCACCGCGATCTCCTTGCCGGAGAAGAAGAAGCCGTCGCAGGTTGCGCAGGAGCTGACCCCATGGCCGATCAGCGCCTGTTCGCTGGGAAGGTTCAGCCAGCGTGCGCTGGCTCCCGAGGCGATGATAAGGGTGCGGGCATGGATGGTTTCCTTGCCCAGGTTCAGCGCAAACGGGCGCTTGGTCAGATCGATCGAATTGAGATGCCCCATGCGCAGTTCCGCCCCAAAGCGGACGGCCTGCTTTTTCATATTCTCGATCAGCTCCGGGCCTTGAATCCCCTCAGGCCAGCCGGGAAAGTTCTCCACCAGCGTGGTGATTGAGAGCTGCCCTCCGGGTTCGTGGCCCTCCAGCACCAGTGGCTTGAAGTTTGACCTGGCCGTGTAAATAGCGGCAGTAAGCCCGGAGCATCCGGAGCCCAGGATGACAGTATCGCGCGTCGTGTTTTCGCTCATAAGCTTCCTTAGTGTAAATGCGCGGCCGGGCAAAAGGATGCAAACCCCGGTAAGTCCAGGGGAGTCCTTTGCGCATCTACAATGGAATCATGGCTAATTTAACGCTGGTTTATGGAATGAGGCTGTTACCAGCCGACGAGATCGTTCGGGTAGGCGATGCTCCGGTTGACCTGAAGAACGGAAACCAGGCTCAGGTGACGATGCATGTCCTGGAAGGCAGCCGGGAGCAGATTGAGGCTCAACTGCGTATGAGTCTGGACGCCTTTTTCGACTTTTATCCCGAGATTTAAGTCGCGGAGGCGCCTTCGGGTACAGTCGAGGAGACCTGTCGCTTCTGCTCGTACATCCGCTGGTCCGCCAGGCGGCGAAGAAGGATCTCATCGGTCGTGTCGTCGGGATAGATGGCGACGCCGACACTGCCGCCGACGACAAAGCTCTCATCGTCCACCTCGAACGGTTGTTTGAGAGTCTCGATCACGCGAGTGGTGGCGATCTCGACGATTCGAGACGTGGGCAGATTGCCAGGAAGATTGGAAGCGAGGAGGATGAACTCGTCGCCGCCAAGCCGTGCCAGGGTATCCGTGGAACGGATGGATCGCCTGAGATTCTGAGCGATGTACTGGAGCAAACGATCGCCCGTGTCATGGCCCCGGGTGTCGTTGACAGCCTTGAATCCATTCAGGTCGATCATCACGATTGCCACGCGGGAACCTGTGCGCTGAGCCTGTTGGATCGCCTCCTCCATTTTGTCTTCGAAGAGCCGCCGGTTTGGCAACCCGGTGAGCTGATCGTGCAGCGCAACCCACTCGTTGCTGGAGACCTGTCGCTCCAGCAGAACCAGCAGCATGCCGATAGTGACCAGGAACTTCTGCCAGTTCCAGACCTCGGCGGCAACGTCGATGTACTGCGGCCGATTCGTGACCCAAGAGTGGGCAAGAAAGACGAAAGCCCAGACCAGGAAGCCGGCAACGATGGCGATCCGCCCCAGGCTATTGCGGGGAAGGCTCATTGCGAACACCGCAGCAGGGGAGAGGTAGAGCAGGAAGAGCGGAAAATAAGCCGCATCGCGAAACATACGTTCTGAGGCAAAGAACCAGATCGGCAGCCAGAAGAAGAGCTGGACAACGATCAACCGCCCGACGTTGCCCAATTGAAAGGTTCGAGCAAGAAAGAATGGAGTTGCAAGGCCGATCACGAGTCCCAGAGCCGCAGCGATGTAGTACGGCTTGGGATCGCGCACATCGAAGGCATAGATCGTTTCGATTGCGGCCAGCGCCAGGGTGTTGGCTCCCAGATAGATCAGTGTGGGGAGCCGCGCAAAGAGAGGCTTCGAAGCTGCCCAGAGAAAGATGATCCCGGCCGCGAGGTAGGAGTCCAGCGCCAGCACGTGCATGGGGATGTGCAACGGCCCGGAGGGAGTGTAGAAAGCGTGAGCGATGGCCTCTAGAAAGATGAACAGGAGACCGACAATCCAGAGGCCAACACCTTCCTGAAGGTGCCGGCGGCGCAGAAAGTGCAGGATGGAAAGCAGGGTGGCCATGGCGGCCAGATCGGGCAGGAGGTTGATATTCATCGGCCCTCTTTCGGGCACGGTATCGCAGTGGTCATTTGAGAACGCTCGGATCCCCGGACTCTGATCGAATATTAATGAAATACAGCAACAAGACTACGAGAGTGCGAACGATTGTCGGCCATTCTCGCAATCGATGCAATCCCCACAAACGTTGCTATGCCTCGCCCAGCGACTTCAATTGGAGCGATGTGGGTGGCGGCGTCGCGAAGCTGACGGCAATCAGGCAGAGCAGCGATGCGATCAAGGCGGGGAAGATCGCGTCGCGGTTGCCAATCGCCGCAGGCAGGTGGGGAGCCACCCAATCCCATGAGACCGTGACGATGGTCCCAATCGCGATGCTTGCCACGGCCGCTGTCGCAGTTGCGCGTCGCCAGAAGAAAGCCGCCAGAATCACAGGCGTGAGCGCCGCCGAGTAGATCGTATAGGCGTACAGGGCCCTTTTCAGGACCGATTCTGTGCCGAGCGACTGAAACAGCGACCATATACCCAGCAGAACTACCATGAGCCGGCCGACAATCAGAATTTTTTTGTTGGAAGCTCGAGGGTACAGATAGCGTACATAAATGTCGTTGACCAGGTTCGTAGCTGGCGAGAAGAGCCAGTTGTTCGCCGTGGAGATGATCTTCGCAAAGATGGCTCCCATCAGCAGCGCTCCGAGCAGACGAAGCGCCGGGGATGCATCCCCAAAGCCGTGCAGACCGCAATAAGCAAGAATCTCCCTTGGAGCCTTGCTGACCTCTCCGGTGGGAAAGAGAGCCGAGCCTGTGACCGCAATGGCAACGATGATGGTCTCGAGGATGACCGTGCCAATGATCCAGCCGACGACGGCGCGCCGAGCGTCCTTTTCGGACTTCGCGGAAAAGAACTTCTGGTACATCGATTGATTGCCGAGCAGCAGAAGGCAAGTCGGGAGGAAGAGCTCGAGGCACTGGATGAAGCTGAGGTCGCCGAAGACCTGGAAGTGGGTGTCAGGAAGCGCGGCATGCACTGCGGACCATCCGCCGGCGCGATGGATGAGGATCGGCAGGGCAAGAGACATCGTCACGGTCGCAAGCAGTCCGATGAAAAGGTCCATATAGGCGACCGAAGACATGCCCGCGATCGCGGTGAAGAGGATGACGAAGAAGGCCACTAGATAGCGACCGAGAATCGGCGTGATGACCTGGGGGAAGATGAGGTGCAGGATATCTCCGCCGCCGATGAACTGGTAGCTCGTGATCGCCGTGTAGGTCAGCAGGATGGCGATCACTCCCAAGACGCGGGCCGTCTGGTTGTAGCGCGTCTCCAGCAGATCCGGGATGGTGAATTGAGCGAATTTGCGGGCGCGTGGAGCGATGAAGTAGATCAGCAACAGCCCGGCCCATCCGCCGCCTGCCTGCCACAGCGCCGCGAAGCCGTGCTTGTATGCGTTTTCAGCGCCACCCAGCAGCGAGCCCGAACCGATCCAGGATGAGAGCAGCGTGAAGATCAGTACGAAAGCTGGCAGCGAGCGCCCAGCTACCAGATAGTCTGCCTTGGTCTTCACTTTGCCCAGACGAGCCAGCGAAACGGTAAGCAGCGTGAGGACGATGACCGCGATGACGGAGGCGTAGAGGCTCATGGAGTATGTTGAAAATTGTAGCCTTTTCATAGCGTCGAGAAGTTCGGATGGTTTTCCGGAGGTGAGAGTGCTGAAGTTTGGAGTGGCGGTAGTGTGTCTTTCAGCAGGAATGGTGTGGGCCCAGGCCATGCCGGGAAGCAACAGGGAGACTGCCGGGGTTGGAGCTCCTGTACCTGAACTTCCCGCGGCAAGCACCCTGACTCACTCCCAGCAGATTGCACGCGAAAGGAAGTGGCGAAGCGAGATTCGCCACCAGCTTTACGTTCCGGACAAGTTGCCGACGCTCGACGCGAAGACATGGTCCAGCTTTACGCCGGTCGCTGGGGTCGTGGCGGAGAGAGTCACCTATCAGACCTCGGCAAACATGCTGGTTCCGGCAGTCATCTACAGGCCGGAGCATAGCAAGGGCAGGCTGCCCGGTATTGTGGTGGTCAACGGCCATGGAGGCGACAAGTTCAGCTGGTACGCCTTCTGGAGCGGCATGATGTTCGCCCGTGCCGGAGCTGTGGTGGTCACCTACGATCCGATCGGCGAGGGCGAGCGGAATATCGATCGAAAGTCGCGCGCCGGGTCCCATGACAAAGTTGTCCCGCCGCCGGCTGGCGTCTCCCAGACTGACTGGGGCCAGCGACTGGCGGGCCTGATGCAGGTGGACCTGATGCAGGGTGTGAGCTATCTTCTCTCACGACCTGAGGTCGACCCGAAACGGATCGCGGTTGTCGGCTACTCCATGGGTTCCTTTATCTCGGGAATCGCGGGTGCGATCGATCCGCGCATCCACGCCGTCATCCTGAGCGGCGGAGGAGACTACGACGGATCAGGCGGGTACTTCGATTCGAATCCACTGCCGTGCCAGTCTCCCCCATACCAGGTGCTTTCCATCCTGGGCGACCGCGGCGCGGTTCTGTACGCGTTGAACGCAGCACGCGGCCCCATGCTGGTGATGAACGGGGATGCGGATACGGTGATGGATATGGCGCATCACGGCCCGGATTGGTTCGAGTCGGTTCGTCAGCGAGCGATTGCGCTGCGTGGAACGGATAAGGATATGTTCACTACGATTCGATATCCGGGGATCAGTCACCGTACCTCCTGGGTCAATCGCTACGGCGTAGCCTGGCTGGGCGAGCAGATTCATTTCGCCAGTTGGAGCGAGGCTGAAATCGCTACTGCTCCGGTCACGCATATCAGCACCTGGGCTCGTGAGAATCAGGTCGATATTGCGGCCAGCTACATGCGTGAGGATCGCGAGGGTGGCCTCGATGCCGTGGGCACGGGCTTGCCCGGAATCAAGCGCGAGGACCGGATGGTGCTGCCGGACCGTGACTGGCAGGCGATGAAGGACCGGCTGACGTACGAATCGTGGGCGGTGAAGACGATGGCTGCTCAGACCGCGGCAGCGCATTAGTGTCTGAAGGAGCGTCGAGGGTAGCGGAGGACAGGTTTCGCTCCATGGCCGCGGCCTCGATCTCGCTATTGATCTCTGCTCCTAAAAGCAGCATGAAGCCTGTGATGTAGAACCACATCAGCAGGATGATGACCGCTCCAAGAGATCCATACGTGATGGAGTAGAAGTTGAAGTAATGCAGGTAGAGTCGGAAGCCGAGAGAGACCAGGAGCCAGGCCAGGATGCCAATGGTTGCCCCGGGCGTAAGCCAGCGCCAGCGTCGCTTTTGGACCCCCGGCGCCCAGTAGTAGATCACCGCGAAACAAAGCATGAGGAGCGCAGCAGCAGCAGTCCAGAAGATGAGCCGCGAGACTAGTGCAAACAAGGCCGCGGCAAAGTGGTTTGGAATACGGGCATGCGCGACTGCGGCGAAGAAATCGCCTCCGAGCATCGCCGCGAGGGTCAGGGTCGCGAGACCTGAGAGAGCGATCGTGACCCCGATCGCGGAGAGCCGTGCCTTAAAGTACGATCGGTGATCGCGGACGTTATAGACCGTGTTCAGCGCGTCCTGAATTGCCGAGACTCCGACCGAAGCGGACCAGATTGCCGCAATCAGGCCGAAGGTAAGCTTCCCGGAGGTTGCGCTTGCTGTGGTCTCGTTGTAGGTGGTAAGGACCATTCCCAGCGCGGAAGTGGGAACTACGAGTGCAAGATACTCAAGCAGTTTGTAGTAGATGGAGGAAGCGGAGCGGGCTGCGAGGCCGAGGATGGAGCTGGCGCTGAAGAGGGTGGGGAACAGGGCAAACAGGAAGTAGAAGCCGAGCTCCGCCGCGCGTCCCAGGAGGTTATCGGCAATCAGCGCCCGCCACGTCCGTTTTGCGATTGTCTTTGGAGGAACTCCCCTAAGATTCCAGAGCGAGTACAGAGGAGATCGGGAGACGTAGTCCCAGATGCGCGGGGGGACCGAGTCGGGAGCAGGATCGACGATGGAATCTAAAGGCACGATAACTCGCTCCTTCCCGTTATCCCACGGAGTCGGTAAACCCGATTCAAAAGGATAGATGCCGAAACGCGCCTCCCACGTCGCATCGTCTGGGCTTGGAAGGGCATCTACCTAAGGGTGATCACGAGGCAAGGTCCGGTTGGCAGATTGTGGCGGCGAAGGCCATTTGCCGTAACCAAGATGGGGCAGTTGTTGCGCGTAGTGCGCGAAAGTAATGAGCAGCCGATCCTGGGGGAGTCAAGGCCCGCCGAACTGGTACAGCCGGGCGAGCTGGGTGTCACCTTCATCGGGCACTCTTCTTTCTTCCTTCAGATCGGTGGCCGGAACGTTCTTGTGGATCCCGTCTTTGTTACTCGGCTTATCCTGCTGCGACGTCAGCGCCAACCCGGAGTTCTGGTGGAGCAGATGCCGCCGATCGACCTTGTCCTGGTAACCCACGCGCATATGGACCACCTCAATATTGCCTCTCTGCGTCGTGTCGTTCGGGCGGCGCGTCGGGCGCGGGGCCGTTCGCCCGAGATCGTCGTGCCCCAGGGAGTGGACGATCTCGTCTCCGGGCTGGGGTTTCGGCGCGTTTACACCCTGAAGTGGTGGCAAAGCATTGAAGTCTCGGGTCTTCAGGTCACAATGACACCCTGTCGGCATTGGGGAGCGCGGATGTTCAGGGATACCCATCGCGGCTACGGCGGCTATGTCATTCGTTCGGGCCACGAGTCGGTCTATCATTCCGGCGATACGGCATACTTCAATGGTTTCGCCGAGATTGGCCGTCGGCTCTCGCCAACCGTTGCTCTCCTTCCCATTGGGGCCTATTTCCCTGACAGCTATCGGGCCGTCCACACCTCGCCGGAGGAGGCGGTACGCGGCTTCGTGGAGGTTGGAGCGCGCTGGATGGTTCCCATGCACTACGGTACCTTCCGCCTTGGTCGCGAGCCGATGGACGAGCCTGTGCGGCGCCTCCGCGCCGAGGCGGATCGTCTGGGAATCGGCAGCAAGGTCAGGGTTCTCGGAGAGGGCGAGACCCTTCGCCTCTGACCACCCTTACGATTGAATTCCTTCGGCAGCCTTACTGTTTCTTCACAATCCTCTTTCCGCGATCGCGCATCGAATGGTGCATGACTAAGCAAGGAAGTGCTGCGGCAAACGCAAAGGCAAGCGGAACGTTTTCAATCGGCGGAGACCTACCGGTTCATCGGCTGGGGTATGGCGCCATGCGCATTACTGGCAAGGGAATCTGGGGTGAGCCCAAGGACCCTGTGGAGGCGAAGAAGGTTCTTCAGCGAGCAGTCGAGCTGGGAGTGAACTTTATCGATACCGCCGACTCCTATGGCCCGGACGTGAGCGAGCGGCTGATCGGCGAGGCCCTGGCTCCCCATGCCAAAGGGGTGGTTGTCGCGACCAAGGCCGGACTGACGCGACAGGGACCGGACAAATGGCTGCCCGTCGCCAGGCCGGAGTACCTGCAGCAGCAGGTTGAGATGAGCCTGCGGCGGCTGAAGACGGAGCGCATCGACCTGTGGCAGCTCCATCGCATTGACCCAAAGGTTCCGGTGGAAGAGTCGCTCGGCGTCATCAAAAACCTCCAGGATCAGGGGAAGATCCGCCATGTTGGGTTGAGCGAGGTGAAGCCGCACGAGATCGATCAGGCGCGCAAGGTGATCGATATTGTCAGCGTGCAGAACCAATACAACATCTCCGACCGCAGGCACGAGGACGTGCTTGAGTATTGCGACAAGAACAACCTAGCCTTCATTCCCTGGTTTCCAGTGGCGTCGGGCAAGCTTGCCCAGCCGGGTGGAGCGCTGGATGCGGCTGCAAAGCGTCATAATGCAACGGTTTCCCAGCTTTCACTGGCGTGGCTGCTGCACCGTTCGCCGGTCATGCTTCCGATTCCGGGGACCTCTTCGGTGGAGCACCTGGAGGAAAACATTGGAGCGGCGAGCGTAAATCTGAGCGCCGAGGAGTGGAAAGAGATCGAAGAAGCCGCAAAATAGTCCTGAGTCTGGGGTAACCGCTATTACGGGTTATGGTGGTTACCCCTTCAAAAGTTCGAGCAGGCCGTCCTCGTCCAGGACCTTCACTCCGAGCGACTGGGCTTTGTCCAGCTTGGAGCCGGCTTCCTCGCCCGCGACCACAAAATTTGTCTTTTTGCTGACGCTGCCGGAGACTTTTCCTCCTGCCGCCTCGATCCGTTCCTTCGCCTCATCGCGAGTCAGGTTCGGAAGTGTGCCGGTCAGGACGAAGGTGAGACCTTCGAATGTGGTTCCTACGATCTTTTTCTCCGCTGTCATCTTGAGTCCGAGGGACTCAAGGTCGTCGATGAGCTGGAGGTTCTTGTCGACTGCGAAGAACTCCACGATGGCCTGCGCGACCTTTGGCCCTACTTCGTTGACGGCCTCCAGCTCTTCGGCTGTGGCCTTTCGCAGGGCCTTCATGGAGCCGAAGCGCTGCGCGAGCAGCTGGCCGGTGCGCTCGCCGACGAAGCGGATTCCGAGGCCGAGCAGCACACGGGCAAGGCCGGCGTTTTTCGAGCGATCGATCTGGGCCAGCAAGGCATCGGCCGTCTTCTCCCCCACGCGTTCGAGACCGAGCAGCTGCTCGCGCTTCAGACGGTAGAGGTCGGCGATGGTGTGGATGAGGGGCTTGCGGGTCGTGATGGGCGCGCCTTCTTCGGTGACTGCCTCCGATTCGCCGTTGTAGGAGACATTCTGGCCCAGGAGCTGTGCGACCATGGCGTCGCCGAGGCCCTCGATGTTCATGACGCCCCGGGCGGCCCAGTGCAGCAGCTCCTCGCGTACCCGTGCCGGGCAGGAGTTGTTGATGCAGCGCCAGTCGACCTCGCCTTCCACGCGCATCAGCTCGCTTCCGCAGACGGGACACACGGAGGGGAAGGTGATCTCCTTTTTGCCGCGTGGGTGCTGCTTGTCGTCGACGACCTCGACGATTTTGGGGATGACGTCGCCGCCTCGCTCCACCTGCACGAAGTCGCCGATCTTCACGCCGAGGCGCGCGATCTCGTCGGCATTGTGCAGGGTTGCGCGGGTGACGGTGGTTCCGCCGATGAGCACAGGGGTGAGCGCTGCTACTGGAAGAGAACGTCTTCGAGCTTCGTGATTCCGGCGCGCGCTGCAAACTTGTAGGCGATGGCCCAACGCGGAGCCTTGCCTGTGAAACCGAGCCGGCGCTGCTGGGCTGTCGCATCGACCTTGATAACGACACCATCGATCTCGTAGCCAAGGGTCTCGCGAAGGGGCTCCGCCTTTACGATGAACTCGAGGACCGCGTCGATATCCTTCACGGTCTTTGTTTGCGGATTTACGCGGAAACCTGCCGTCCTCAGTGCCTCCAGGGTCTCGGTGTGGGAGGGAAGAAGCGTCTCGCCATCGCGGAGCAGGAAGTAAGCGTAAAGGTCGAGCCGGCGCTGAGCCACAATGTTGGGCTCGAGCGTGCGGATGGTTCCGGCGGCGGCGTTGCGAGGATTTGCGGCGGGAGACATGCCCTGGGCCACACGCTCCTCGTTCATCTTTACGAATGCAGCCTGGGGCAGGACTACTTCGCCGCGCACCTCGAACGCTTGTGGCAGGTGCGCGCTGTCGAGCTTCTTCGCGGTAACGCTCAGCGGCACCGAGCGGATCGTCCTTACATTGGTGGTGACGTCTTCGCCGGTGGTGCCGTCGCCACGCGTTAAGCCTCGCTCCAGGTGCGCCGCGCCGTGAACTCCTGCCCCGTACTGGAGCGCCATGGAGAGGCCGTCGAGCTTCAGCTCACAGACGTACCGAATGGATTCTGAGGCGGGAAGGCCCGCTCGAACGCGCTGTTCCCAGGCGCGAAGCTCTTCCTCGTTATAAGCATTGTCGAGCGACAACATGGGCCGCGAGTGGGCGACCTTGGCGAATCCTTCGCGTGGTTTGCCTCCAACACGCTGGGTCGGGGAGTCCGCCGCGATCAGCTTCGGATGCTCCTCCTCGAGCTTCTTGAGGCGGTTCATCAGCGTGTCGTACTGGGCATCGGTGATTTCGGGGGAGTCCAGGACGTAGTAGAGATGTTCGTGGTGGCGAATCTCTTCGCGCAGCGTCTGAATCTGTTCTTCAGCTGTAGGGGCAGTCGCCATAGCGACGATTATAGAGAGCGCGAAGGGGTGTATGCGCTTTAGTCGAGCGGCTTCAGAGTGGGTGCCACCCATCGCAGCCTTGCCTCGGTGGAGCTCACAAGATCGAAATCGTAATACTCGCGGAAGATGTCGCGGCGGGATGCAAACTGCTCCACTGCGAGGGCGGCGAACTGTGCCCGGTCCATCGGTATAGACTCGCGCCTCAGTCCATCGAGCAGGCGAATCCACATCACGGTAACGGTCTCGTGATAGCCGCTGGTCTCGGTGTTTTTGCCGCCAACGGAATCGTTGTACCTCCGGACGCACTCGCGCATCTTCGCCAGGGCAGCCTCGCGCTGCATTCCATGCACGTAGCAGGCGCCGGTGAGCAGGTGGGCGGAGTGAGTCCACTCGGCTTTGGGCAGCGTGCAGCCCTCAAACGCCGCGAGAAAGGCGTCGATCTCGGCTTCGGTAGCGGGAAGGCTGGGCATATTCCCAGCATAATGGAGGCTAGCTTCAGGCTTGCGGCATATGGCTTTCCACGCGGGCGAGGTGTACCCGGCCCCAGGCGCATATCTGCTCAAGCACCGGGACCAGCGTCAGGCCATAGCCGGAGATGGAGTAGAGTACACGGTTCTTCTCTTCTGTTCGCACGACGATGCCGTCTCTTACCAGCTCCTGCAGGTGCCGGATCAGCATGCGCTCGGTCATTTGGGGGATGCTCCGCCCCAGATCGGCAGTCCGCATGGGTTTCTCCAGCAACCGCCACAGGATTGTGCCCTTCCATCTTCCATCGATGACCGACAGCATCGCATCGATCGGGCACGGCGACATCTCTTTTTTCGATACCGCCATCGGTCTTCTCCAATCCACTTTTCAAACTGACAAATTAGTCAGCCCGTCTTTGTGAGTCAGCCTGGGGCGCCTGTAACTCTCAAGAGAGAGATCTTTTCAGCGGAGGGCCAGACCTATGCATCTCATCGACATCCTTACTATTGTCATCGCCGGACTCATGGTCGGCAACGAGCTTACTGTTTCTCTTTTTATCAACCCGGTCATGAGGAAGCTGGATGCCGAAGCCCAGGGAAAAGCGCTAAGCCTGTTCGCCGGTCTCCTCGGGAGAGTGATGCCGGTCTGGTATGGGCTCTGCCTTGTGCTTTTCTTGGTAGAGACGGTGGCCCATCGTGGCGATTCCCAGTTTTATCTTCTGGCGGCGTCCATTCTGTGGGCTGTCATTATCGTCTTCACGATTGCGATGCTGGTTCCGATCAACAATCGCATTGCCGCGCTCGCAGGGAACGTGCCCCTCGATAAATGGCTTTCTGAACACAGACGCTGGGAACGACTACATCGCGTGCGGATTTTCCTTCTGCTTGTGGCCCTGGTGCTGGTTACGCATGCATTGCTGTCGTGAACGGGATAATTCACCAGGAAAATCCTCGGCCTCACGATATGCTGGAAGCCGCATGGACCCAGTCACGCACTTCATGACCGGCGCGGTTCTCTCCCGCGCTGGATTCAATCGAAAAGCCGCCTATGCCACGCTGGCGATGACGCTCGCGGCTGAGGCTCCTGACCTGGATGTTCTATGGTCGCTGAAGGGACCAGTTGCTGCCTTCGAGCATCATCGGGGTTGGACCCACACGCTGCTCGGAGTGCCTTTCGAGGCTGCCATCATCACCGGAGTCGTCTGGCTGGGGCATAGGCTGCTGCAGCGATGGAGGCGATCTCAAAATACGCATGCGTGGAAGGCGTCGGGCGTGGCTCCTCTCCACTGGCCGCGCCTCTATCTGTTCTCCGTTCTCGCGCTGCTCTCGCATATTTTGCTGGATTGGACGAATAACTATGGTGTTCGCCTGTTCTTTCCCTTCAATCCGCGCTGGTACTCCGGCTCGTTCGTCTTCATCATCGAACCGGTCATCCTTCTATTGCTTCTCACCGCGCTGAGCGCCCCTGCTCTCTTCGGGCTGGTGGGAAGCGAGGTAGGCGCCCGGCGGGAGATGTATCGCGGCCGGGGCTGGGCGATTGCCGCGCTTATTGGCATCGTTGCCTTCTGGGGATGGAGGTTTGTCGAGCGCGAGAAGGCCGTCGCTCTGACTCGGGAGGCGGGATTGAGGCAGGAACAGGTTCTCCGGATTACAGCCGATCCTTATCCGATTAACCCATTCCGTTGGCAGACGGTGATTGAGACGCCGCTTGTCTATCAGATTGCGAGCGTCAACACGTTAATCGGCAATGTCAGCTCGAACACACCGGCCGATGTCTTTCACAAGCCGCCAACGACACTTGCCACGCTGGTGGCCAAGCGGAGCTGGCTGGGCCAGGTATATCTGGACTGGTCGCAGTTTCCGATTGTGAACGACATGGGCGCGACTCATGACGGGCTGACGACGGTCACTTTCCGCGACTTGAGATTCCTTTATGGCACGGACCTCTTCGGCCGGGACCGGGCTCCTCTTTCCGGGGTGGTGGTGGTCAATGACGACCGCCGAGTAGACCAAATGGAGATGGATGGCCGCGTTCAGCGCTAATATCCCTTCGCTCTGGGCTGGTCGGGATGACAAATTCTTTACATTCCCCAGGGCCATATGTCAGCCTTTTATGCGGGATTCAGCTAGAATCAGAGGATTGAGGTTTCTATGGCCGCCTATTTTGCACTTCTTGTCGCCATCCTGAGTCGCGTTCTCCCGCATGCCTTCCTGACAACCAGCGTGGGCTTTACCGCTGTGGGCGGAAGCCTTCTCTTCTTTGGGGCGCGTCGAAGCCGCTGGCAGGCTGTTCCCGCGGTGCTCGCGCTGATGGCGACGGACTTCTATCTCACCACCTACGTTTACAACTATCCCTTCCATGTCAGCGACTATGCGGTCACCTGGCTGTGGTATGCGGCTATCTTCCTTCTGGGCCACCAGATGCTCGCGGGCAAGCCGTCGGCGCTCCGGGTTGCGGGCGCGGTGCTGGCCAGCTCGACCTCGTTCTTTGTGCTGAGCAACCTTGTCGTCTGGGCGGGAAGCGCGATGTATCCTCACACGGCTGCCGGGCTTGGCGCCTGCTATGTTGCGGCGATTCCGTTTTACGCAAACGATGTGATGTCCACGGCGATTACCGCGGGCGCGTTCTTCGGACTTCCGGCCCTGGCGCGGAACATTGCGGCCAGTGTTCGCGAGGGCGTTCACAGCCAGCGTCCGGCGTAACTTTATTTCAGCTGAAAACAGAAGGGCTGCGAGATTCTCGCAGCCCTTTCCTCATGTCTCGGGCAGTGAGGTTTTACTCGGGGACGTTATTTGCTTCGTCTTCTACTGGAAGCTTTATCCCCTTACGCCGGTCGAAGAGTTTACGCGTCACCCAGATGGCGAGCAGCACGACGACCGCTCCGGCGAAGGCCATCACCAGTCCAAGATGGTTCTTCAGGGCGACTTCGAGGGTACTGACGATCTTCGGCCCATAGAGGATAGTAATGATGGCCCACGCCATGAAGCGGATAAATTTGCCCAGCATAATGGCAGAAAAGAACCAGACCGTCTTCATCTCGAAGACTCCGGCGGCGAACTCGAACAGCTTTACCGGCATCGGCGGGGGCATCATCGCCGGGATCATGATGGCCAGGAACTCCTGGCGCTCAAAGCGGTCGCGAAGTTTCTCGTAGCGCTCGCGGTTGATGCGCTTGAGAAGAAACAGCTCTCCCCCGGCCCGGCCAAGGAAGAATGGCAACAGGCTCCCGATAGCAGAGCCGAGTGCGGCCATGAAGCAATAGAGCACGAAGCGGGCATGGTCGTGGACCACATAGTCGATGACCAGCGCATCGATCGGCATCGGGATCGCCGCGGAATCCATGATCGCGATTCCACAGACGCCCCAGGCGCCGAACGGCTTCAATGCCGCAAGCAGGACAGTGTTCCATTTATGAAAGAGAGAGACGGGGGATATCTTCACGGGATATCTCTATTTTACCTTCGCGGCGGTCACTGCACCCGTGTGGCTGGCATGATCGGTATGTCCGTGCAACAGCTCGAGCGCGTGCGGAAGCAGGGGTAGCACCGCCTCAAGCGAGGTTTGGGCCCCGCGGGTGCTTCCCGGGAGATTGACGATGAGCGTGGCGCCTAGTGTGCCGCATACAGCACGGCTGAGTGCGGCGAGCGGAGTCTGCCGAGCTCCCTCGGAACGCATCCGTTCGGCCAGCCCCTCGACCAGCCGCTCGCAGACCAAGCGCGTTGCTTCGGGGGTGACATCGCGGGGCGACAGGCCCGTTCCGCCAGTGGTAACAATAAGATCCGCAACTTTCGCGCCGGATTGAAGAGCTTGTGCGATTGCCTCGACCTCATCCGGAACCGTTTGTCGGACGGTAACAGGAAGTCCAGCCTTCTCTAGCAGATCGGAGACGGCCGACCCGGAAAGATCCTGCCTGTTGCCCGCAAAACAGCTATCGCTGACGGTCAGGACCAGGGCGCGCAGTCCAGGGCCAAATCCTGTGCTCATTTCGCCAGTCTACGATCCTTTTGGCTAACTTTGGCGCTCTTCGGGCTCAGGAAGAGCATCTCCGGTAAATAAATGATGAGAAAATAAAGAAGGACGACGCCAGATCAAAAACCTGTCCGAGACGGGTTAAGCATCTCTTTAGTAACAGCAACTTTAGTGCTCGTCAGTCGTCTGACCAAAGATACCCGATGCCTTCTCTCGAAACGCCACCCAACTCCGCGCCTCCGACTCCTCCGACCAGGGTGCGGACAAATCGATATGGAGATCTCGAAGAGCACGAGCTGATCCATCTGCTCGATGCCCTCGATGATGAACGGGCACGCGCTCGCTTTCGCGAAGCCGTTTACATCTCGATCATCATCTGGCTGGCGATTGGATGGTTTGTGCTTTATGGGCCCCAGGTAATCTTCCATCAACCGCGGCTCATCAATCCTGCCGATGTTCTGAAGGAGCGCGACAAGCAGCTGACCTATCTGGATATGCCGAAGGATATCGGCAAGGAGCTTCCGAAGAAGCCGAGCAACGTTATCAGCGACAAGGATCGCGTCCAGCAGACGAAGAAACCCACGATCGATCGCAAGACGCTGGAGCAGCTGCAAGCGATGCGAAAGTCCGGCGCGCCTGGTGGCCCGGTCGCTCCTCCTACACCCCAGCCACCGGCTCCGCAGCAGCAGGTCCAGCAGCAGCCACAGCCACCGGCTCCGCAGCCGTTGCCTCAACATCCTCCTCAGCAGCAGGCGACGGTGGAGGCGCCTCGCCCGGCTCCTACAAAGCCCAACTTCGGCAACCAGAGTCTCTCCGCAGGCGATGCGATTCGCCAGGCAGCGCAGCAGGCGGCGCAGAACCGCGGCCAGGGTGGCGACTACGGAGCGAATATCCCGGTCGAGCATCAGGGCATGAACACTGGGGTCGATATCCTCTCGGATACGATGGGGGTTGATTTCAACCCTTATCTCCGCAAGATCCTGCGCGAGATTTACAACACGTGGCTCCCGTTGATTCCCGAGGAGGCGCGTCCACCCCTGAATAAGCAGGGCGAGACATTGATTCGCTTCTCCATTCTTCCGGATGGACGCATCGGGGGAATGCACCTAGACGGCTCGACACAGGACCAGGCTCTGGATCGTGCTGCCTGGGGCTCCATTACGGGGGTCGGGCAGTTCCCACCGCTCCCGAAGGAGTTCCACGGTCCGAACCTCGAGCTGCGAATCCACTATCTCGTCAATAAGAGACCGGAGTAGCTTTTAACTGATGGCTGCATCGCTTCCTGAACGCCTTCGCCGGGAACGCCGTCGTCAGCTTCGTGGCCTGATGCTGCTGGCATTTGCCGTATTGTTGTGCAGCATCCTTCGCATGGGGGCAGCCCGAGTCTTCCCCGCGGGATGGTGGAGATTGTGGTGAGCGCCAATCATCCAGAGATGAATTCAGTTGAAGCGGAGCGGCCCATGATCGTTGTCGCCGGGCCGACGGCGAGTGGGAAGACCACGCTGGCAATCCGGCTGGCGGAGCGGTTCGGAGGGGAGGTCGTCTCCTGCGATTCCGTTGCGGTCTATCGCGAGATGGAGATTGGAACCGCCAAACCGACTCACGAAGAGCGGGCGATGGTTCCTCATCACATGATCGACATTGCGTGGCCTGACGAGCAGGTGACGGCGGGCGACTATAGCAGGCTGGCGCGCGAAACGCTCCGTGCAATTTCAGAGCGTGGAGCGCTTCCGATCGTAGCAGGAGGGACAGGGCTCTATCTGCGCGCGCTGATCGACGGTCTGTTTCCTGCGCCTGCAGCCAGGCCGGAGCTGCGTGATCGTCTGCGACAGCGGGCGCTAGCGCTGGGGCCGGAGCGGGGACCCGCGCACCTTCATCGGATGCTTACCCGGCTCGATGCCACGGTGGCAAAGGTGATCCACCCCAATGATGTTCCTAAGGTGATTCGTGCGATCGAAGTCTCGCTATCGTCTGCATCTACGAACGGCGGTGCACGGGCTTCGATGACGGAACAGTGGAAGCTGGGGCGCGACCTCCTGAGCGGCTATCGCATTCTCCGGCTGGGTCTGAATCCTCCACGAGCGAGGCTGTATGAGCGCATCAACCAGCGTGCCGCCGCGATGTTCGATCGAGGACTGATCGAGGAGACTTCTCGGCTTGTGGAGCGTTATGGCCGAGAATGCAGGGCGCTGGGATCGCTGGGCTATGCTCAGGCCATAGCGGTTCTAGCAGGAGAGATGAGTCGCGAAGAGGCGGTGACGTTGGCGCAGCAGGGTCATCGAAACTATGCCAAGCGGCAGCTCACCTGGTTCAGGAGAGATGAGGAGATGCGCTGGCTCACAGGGTTGGGCAGCGAGCAGAACGTGATCGACGAAGCTTTCCACCAGGCCGAGGGTTTTCTGAAGGGCGAGGAGATCGCTTCTACAATAAAGCAATGAATTACTTCGAAGTATTCAGTCTTCCTGAAAAACTTGCGATCGATACGGCCGCGCTCGAGAAGCAGTTCTACGCTCTCAGCCGAAAGCTCCACCCAGATCGCTTCGCCTCGCGTCCGGCAGCGGAGCAAGAGGAGGCTCTCAGGCAGTCCTCGCTGTTGAACGATGCCTATCGCAGCTTGAAAGACCCCATTCTGCGGACACAATACCTGCTGAAGCTCCACGGGGTGGAGCTGGAGGAGCAGTCCAAGGCAGCGACCGATGCGGCACGCGAGAGTGGCGGTGAGAAGAAGCAGATTGTTCCTCCGGAGCTGCTTGAGGAGGTCTTTGAGCTGAACATGCAGCTGCAGGAGATGCGGATGGCCAAGCAGATGGGCGAAGACGAGCCCGAGCTGCGACGCGACCTGATGACAGCGAAGGACACGTTCGATGCGAGGATGGTCGAGACTCAGGCCGAGTTGGAGGGGCTGTGGGGCCGATGGGACGGTGCGGTGGACCCTCGCGACGAGGCAGGTATGGCCTCTGCCCGCGATGCGATGGTCGCCCTGCTCAACAAGAGAAGCTACCTGCGAAACCTGGTCCGCGACGTCAATGACGCGCTGGAGTAGGCGAGGGAACTGACGCCCTCGTTTCGACGGTAGCGATTTTTGCTCGCACATTCCGTTCAATGGGTGGAAAGCTCAAGCACCTGAATCGAATAGGCCGGCACCGTCTGATCGAAGCTGGCCTTTACATTTCGCAGAGTGGACTTTATCGGTACGATTTTTTTAGGTTCTGAGATGGTGTTGGTTTCGGCGGGATTTGTACCGCCCAGTGTCTCGACGATTCCCTCGGCCCCGATGGTCTTTCCACCGTCAAAGCGGATGGAGACAGATTGAGGTTGAGAGTTCCCATTCACCAGCTTCAAATAGATCTTTCCCTTCGCGGAGTCGGTCGTCGCAGAGTAGAAAAACCGTTCCGGCAGGTTCGATGCAGTTGAGGCAGGCACCGTGTCACCCAGATACTTCGCGAACAAAACCTGAGCGTAGTAAGAGGGAGATCCGTAACTGGACATGGCGTCGTAGCCGATGAGGTCGCTCTCCCATTGCATGCCGCCGGGATTGACATTCACAAACAATGGCGCGTAGGCAGCCATCAGAATCAGGTCGCTATTTCGTTCGAAGCCCGTCATCAAGGCGGCGTCGCCCAGGGCCGAGTTCAGATTTGGCGTAGGCGATCCCTCGCGTGTGGCCCATTCGCCCACAAAGATCTTCGGGCCATTCCGGTCAGCAGAATCGTATTGGCTCGCATGTTTGTAACTCTCGACTGCGCGCAGATAATAGTGATCGTCCTGCATGTCGGGCTTCGTCTTTTTCAATGGCATGGTGGCGATCGTCTTTAGGTTCGGATACTTCGCTTTGATGGCCTTGTCGAACTGCGCGAAACGCGCTTCGTAGCTTCCGGATTTGTCGAACCAATCCTCGTTTCCGATCTCGACGTAGTGCAGGGGAAAGGGTTTCGGATGACCGAGCGCAGCGCGTTTGGCTCCCCACTTCGTGTTGGTGTCGCCAGTCGCAAATTCGATCTCGTCCAGAGCGTCCTGCACAAAAGGCTGGAGAAAAGGCCCGGCATTAATGTGAGCTCCCTTCAACGAGTAGCCAGCATAAACGGCTAATACGGGTTCAATGTCCAGGTCTTCTGTCCATTCCAGAAATTCCAAAAGCCCCATCCCGTCGGATGATTGGTATCGCCACGGGCTTGGGTGAGTGGGACGGTCCACGAGCGGCCCGATGGTGTTCTTCCAATCGAAACGATCCTGAATCTCGTCTCCTTCCAGATAATTTCCTCCGGGAAGACGGAGGAAGGTGGGATTCATGGCGTGCATCATCTCCATGAGATCGGTCCGGTTCCCGTTCCTCCGATCCTTATAGGTGGGTGGAAAGAGAGAGACCAGGCTGAGCCATACCTTTCCAGGATGCGCGACGGTAAGAAGCAGATGATTGTTGGCGCCCGGCTGTACTTTCCCTGTCGAGAGCGTTACTGCATATTCTTTCCAGCCCGAAGAGAGAGCAGAGCTTTTTGAGGAAGCCAGGATTTTGCCCGTGTCGTTGCTGACCAGCGCGACCGTTACAGGTCCCATATCGCCCTGATCGGCCTTCGCGTAAAACGAGGCGCGGTAGGTAGTGTCGGGATGGACGGCCATTCCCCAGTAGCCGTCGTTATAGACCCCGAGGAGATTCTGGGAATCTGCCTTTTCGACGTCCAGGAGTAGGCTGCTGGGGAGAGCTTCGCTGGGGCCTGTGCTGTCGTCAATCTCCATCTTGCCGCTGCTGTTTCCCTGCTCGACAATGAACCAGTGAGCTGGTTGCGCGTGCCATCGGCCACTGAAGGTTCGATTCCTAACCATCTCAGCGTAGAGGCCACCGTCATAAGAAAAGTTGATTTCTTCTGTCATCAATCCATACAGGGTCGGGCTCACTTTATGGAGAGGCGAATCAACCTGGATGGAGATGGAGGCTGTGGAGGGAGGCTGAGCATGGCTCCACGTCGTGATGAGGAGTACCAGCGCAACGGCTACGCACTCAAAGCCCCTGTTTCCAATAAACATCCTGGCTGTATCCGACGGACGCGGTGTCAATGTAGTAATCCTCCATCTGGGGCTGTGGGACGGGGAGAGTAAACGTTTGCGAGCTCGAGGGTAACGGTAGCTGGTTTCTTTTGAAGACGTCAACAACATTTTGACATTCATGAGGTGTATTAGCCTGCGGCCGACAGACTGGGAGGAATTTAATTTGTCCCCTCAAACTAATCACGGCGATCACTTACAACGATGGACCCCACCGCGCATCTCTAGTCTCACGATCCCTATGGAGACGGGTGATACAAAAACCAATAAATGGCTTGACATTATTTGTTGGCTTTGAGTAATCTGCGGCAGCTTCAAAAAGACCGGGCACATCTTTCGTTGAATTCATAAGTTCCCGGCCCTTGGCAGCTTGAACCGATTAGCAGTAAAGCGTGCCCTGATTGCGAATTTTCTGATTATTCATTCGGATTTATCAGTAAACGTTTTCTTTGCTGGACCTGGATCTAGATATCAAATCAACAAAGCAACGGGATGAAGACTGCTGTCTATTTTGGAGGGCTATACCATGCATCGATCTCTATGTGTTTTAGTAGCCGTGTTAGGAATGGCTTTGCTTGTTCCGCGTGCCTGGAGCCAGGAAAATGCGACCATAACTGGAACCGTGGTCGACGCCTCGGATGCGTTGGTCGCGAACGCAGAAGTCACTCTCACCAATCCTGCAACGAGCCAGGTGCGGAAAGCAGTCACCAACAACGACGGAATTTATCTCTTTGTCAACGTCGGCATTGGACACTTCAACCTTGAGGTAACGGCGAAGGGCTTCCAGAAGTTCACCAAGACTGACATTGTTGTCGACACGGCTCAGACTCAGCGCCAAGACTTCCGTCTGGCGGTGGGAAGCGAGTCGCAGACCATCACGGTTGAGGCGGATGCGCTCCAGCTGCAGTCGGAAACGAGTGAAGTGAGCAACCTGATTAGTGGTGCGCAGGTCACCGAGCTTGCCACTAATGGTCGCAACGTCGTATCTCTCGCGGCGCTCGGTATGGGGGTCTCCAATACACTGCCTGCCTTTGGCGGTGTTAACGCTCTCACCTCCGCTAATGGCATTAGCTTCAACGGAACGCGTGTGACCCACAACGTTTACCTTCTTGACGGCGGCGAGCTCAATGATCGCGGTTGTGGCGGTTGCTTCAGCTCGCTTCCTTCCGTCGATGCCTTGGCGCAGTTCCAGACCCTGAACAGCAACTACGGTCCTGACTATGGCATCGGCTCCGGCGGCACCATTCTTATGGTTTTGCGTTCCGGAACCAACAAATTCCACGGCGGCCTATGGGAGTTCAACCGGAACGAAGCTTACTCCGCTAACAACTATTTCACTAATCTTGCGGGACTTCCCCGCCCCAAGTTCCGCCTCAACAACTTTGGCGGCAATATCGGCGGACCGCTCTTTATACCTCACATCTATAACAACGCGCGCAATCGCACTTTTTTCTTCGTCAATGAGGAATGGCGCAAGCTCGTTCAAGGGAGCAATCCTGCGACCGTCAATACCATCGCCGCGAACAACTTCGCTTCGCTTAACCAGGATCTTGCTTATACTCCTCCTTCGAACGGAACTGTGCCAATCGTTCCGCTCACGACCGATCCTGCAAGACTCGCCATCTACACCGCGCGCGGACTTACACCGGGACAGCCGTTCCCCAACAACATCATCCCCCGGGAACTCATGGACCAGAACGCCGTCCGCGAGCTAAACAATAACACCTTCCCCAAGCCCAATTTCGGTACTAGTCAGTACATCTCTTCTGTCCCCCAACCCACTAACGTCCGCGAAGACGTTGTCCGCATCGACCACGCTCTCAGCACCAAGCTCCAGTTGATGGGCCACTATCTGCATGATGCCGTGGATCAGAACTACTATCCCCCACTCTGGGGTAACAGCTCGTTCCCAACCGTCGGTACGGCAATGAAAAATCCGTCATGGTCCGCTACTGTCAAGCTGACCCAAACACTGTCGCCGAACATACTCAACGAGACCGGCTTCTTTTTCAGCGGCAACACCATTAACCTCGATCCTATAGGCAGCTTTCAGCAGCCTTCGGGCTGGAATGCCACAAGCTTCTTCCCTGCCGCAAATAACTTCGAGAGCCGCATGCCGGAGATTCAGCTCGGTGGCCCATATAGCGTCAATTGGAGTTCCAGCTACTTCCCGTGGAAGAACTCTTACATGGGCTATCAGACGCGGGACGATCTGAGCTGGAATAAAGGCAAGCATCAGTTCAAGTTTGGGTTCTCCTGGCTACACGCTGTCAAAAACCAGCAACTACAGGCCAATACCCAGGGAACGGCCGTCTTCAACAACAGCTCGTTCTCCCGCGACCCCTACATCAACTTCATCCTTGGTACCGCCGCCACCTTTACTCAGCTCGAGTATCTTGCCGGTAAGCATTGGGTTAACAACACCTACAGTTTCTACCTCAATGACAACTGGCGCGCTGCTCCCGGCCTAACGCTCAATCTTGGCCTGAGGTACGACGGCCTGCCCCATGCCTTCGAGCGCTTCGACCAGTTCGCGAACTTCGTGCCTGATCTCTATGACCGTACGCTCGCCTATCCTCTGAACGCGGACGGCACAATCAACCCGGCATCTCTGACCAACTTTGGTGGTCGTCCCTTCTACCTGAATGGCATCCGCGAGGCTGGAGTTAATGGCTTTCCGCGCGGCAACGTCCAGGATCGCTACTTCACCTTCCAGCCCCGTGTCGGCTTTGCCTACAGCCCGCCCGGCTTGAGCAATACCGTTATCCGTGGCGGATTTGGACTCTTCTACGAGCGCGTTCAGGGCAACGACGTTTATGGCGCCGCACTGAATCCGCCATTCGCGTTCCAGCCGTCGGCAACTAACGTTTACTTCTCCAATCCGAACCAAAGTGCGCTGACAGGTGCAACCACTTCGCAAAGCTTCCCGTCTACGATGACTACACTGCAGTATGGCTACACCCCACCCGGAACCGCCCAATTCTCGCTCGGCGTTCAGAGGCAGGTTGCAACTTCCACCATCGCCGTTGTCCAATACGTCGGCTCGCTCGGCTGGAGCCAAAGTAACAACCGCGCAACTAACACTCTTCCGCTGACGGATCCCTCGACCCCAAGCGATCCGTATGGTCGCCGTCGCGGAGTGGCCGACGGCTCACTCAACGCCAACCTCTATCGCATCTTCCCTGGCTTTAGCTCCATTACGCAGCAGGAGAACCAGTCGAACTTCAGCTACCACTCGCTGCAGGCCGGTATGCGCATGGAAAATCGACACGGCCTGACGTTCCAGCTCGCCTACACCTACTCGCACGAGGTCGACGTCGTCTCCAACGACCTTAACATGGTCTCCAATCCTTTCAACCTCGGTTACGACCGCGGCGCAGGTACCTTCGACCGCAGGCACATCTTTACAGCGAATTACATCTACCAGCTCCCCTTCTTCCGCAACAGTGGAAATGCTTTGCAAAAGTCCCTTTTGGGAGGATGGGACATCTCGGGTATCACGGTCGTGCAGAGCGGAGCCCCGCAGCCGATCACTTACAACGGCCCAGATGTTCTCGGCCTGGGTGGAGGAACCACAAACCGTCCTAACCTTGTTGGGAAAGTTCGCTATCCCAAGACGCGCCTTGCATGGTTCGACAAGAGCGCCTTCGCCAACCCGGTGGCTCCGTGGAACGGTGGTACCGGCTTTGGCAACGCAGGTAAGGATGTTGTACGACTTCCCGGACTCTTCAACTTCAACCTTGCGCTCTTCAAAACCTTCATCTTCAAGGAAAACATGGGACTCCAGTTGCGACTGGAGACCTTCAACACCTTCAACCACACGCAGTTCAACAACATCAACGCAAACACCAACGACGGAAACTTCGGACAGATCACATCAGCCCGTGATGCTCGTACCGTGCAGCTGGGCGGCAAGTTCTCCTTCTGATTTGCGTCCAACTCCAAAGAGGGCATCCGGATGATTGGATGCCCTTTATCTTTGTATGCCCTGCAGAGGCGATTTAATGATGCCTTGCCCTTCCTTGATCGTCACTAATTGATTGGCTTCAATCCCGGAAAATCGCTCGATCAATCCATTGGTCCAATGGATCTCCAGATCGGCATGAGTGCTTGGTCCCAATCCAAAATGAAGCCTGCGATCGTTAACTGAATAAAAGCTGGATTGTCCCATCACGGCCTGCGCTTGCACTTTGCCGCCATATTTGGCGAGCACTCTTGATCCAATTGCACTTCGGTTCGACTTCGTTCCCACCAGAAGTACCTTGAGCCACTTCAGGTCGTTTTTCACGTCATTCCTGAGAAGAGAAGGTGGCTCATTCAGGTTGATGACTACCATATCGACATCGCCATCGTTATCGAAGTCCCCGAAGGCGCATCCTCGGCTGCAGTGCAGTTCGGCAATACCTGGGCCGGCTTCTTCGATCAGCTCTTCAAACTTCCCATTGCCAAGATTCCTGAAGATAAACCTCGGGGTCTTCAACGGATAGCTGGGAAACTCCCTTTCAACCTCGGGATAGACAGACCCCGTTACCACAGCAAGATCGGGCCACCCATTGTTATCGAAATCGGCGAAGCCTGTCCCCCAGCACGTATAACGAGTTTCAACGCCGAATCCGCTTGTGAGCGTTACATCGGTGAAATTTGCCTTTCCGTCATTTCGGTACAAGACGTTGGTATCGTCGGAGAAGTGTGTTTTGAAGATATCGAGATTTCCATCCAGGTTGTAATCTCCCACGGCGACACCCATGCCAGCCTGTTCAGCTCCGTCTGCGCTAAAGGCCACACCTCTCTCCGCTCCCTCTTCCGCGAAGGTGGAGTTATGTTTGTTGATCAGCAAGAGGCTTGGCGTTGAATCGGAGGCAACGTAGAGATCGGTCCAGTCATCGTTGTTGAAATCGGCAGCGACGCTGGTCATCGAATAGGTTCGCTCCATCTTCGCAATCCCGGTTTCCACGGACATATCACGGAAGGTCCCGTCACCCTGATTGCGATAAAGAGTATTCCGCGGCATCGGCAGGCCTCTCGGACCACAATTGACCGGCACTCCCTTGAAGTTGCAGTAGGGATTTGCCCCTGGTTTCGGAAGCCTGTCCATGTGCAAGTCCACATAGTGGGTGACGAACAGATCGAGATGCCCGTCTCGGTCATAATCGAAGAACGTACATCCTGCTCCCCAGCGATTGGGTCCCTCGTAAATTAGTCCTGACTCTTTCGTGATGTCAGTAAACGTGCCGTTACCATTATTCCGATAGAGAACGTTCTGGCCATAGTAGGTGATGAAGATATCTTCGAAACCGTCGTTGTTGAAATCGCCAATCGTAACTCCGCTGGCCCACCCGTGGCGGATCAATCCCGCTTTTTCCGTAACATCGGTGAAAGTTCCATCGCGGTTGTTCTTGTAAAGTCGATTGCTGGCATCCGGGTTTGATTCCTCCATGCGCTCGCCGCATAGAACGAAGATGTCCAGCCAGCCGTCATGATCGAAATCAAGGAAAGCAACTCCGCAGCCCACTGTTTCGATGATGTAGTTCTTATGGTTTAGTCCGCCGTAGACGGTCGGGAAGGTAAGGCCCGCTTGAGCGGCAACGTCGGTGAATTGGACGTCGAAGGGAATGCCCGAAGGCTTGCCCCTGGGAAGCGGCTTCACATTTCGAGTAGACACTCCTTGTGCCATACTCATCGTCGAAGCGGCGGTCATCCACAAGAAATCTCGACGCGAGAGAACACTTCTGATTCCGCTCATCTTCGCCAGCACCAATCTTTGTTCGGCAACCGTGTTTGCACTATGGCGTTGTTTCTCCGCCTGAAATCTTCTCGATCAAGGTGTCTTCGGTCTTTTTATGCAATTCCTTTGTCTTTGCAAGCTCCTGCGCTGCCTTCTCTTTTTGTCCAAGCGCCGTATAGACTCTGGCGAGACGATAATGCGCATCCGGTTGAGTGGGATCTAGCCGGATTGCGTGCTGGAAAGCCGCGACAGCCTCCTGGTTTTTCCCCTGATTGGCGTAAATGCAACCCAGGTCGAAATGCGCAAGACGATTCTCAGGTTGCAGCTGAAGAGTTTTCTGCAGAAATGGTTGAGCCGACTTATCGTCATTTGTACGCAATGCGATATCGCCTAGATAAAGATAGGACTGCGCATAGCCTGGATTATTTGCGACCTCTAGTTTCAGTTCCGAAGAGGCTTTCTCGTACTCGCCTTGTTTGTAGTAAAGATAGCCCAATTCGAAATGAAGGACCGGTTCATGAGGTGCAGTCCGAGCCGTTTCCTCAAGCTCTTTCGTCGCTTCTGCTGTTTTTCCCATTCCATCCAGAGCCTGCGCTAAGAGCATGTGTGCCTGAACGGCCTCAGGGTTCACGGCGAGAATGTCCTTGAACTCCGTCAGAGCGCAGTCGTACTGATGACTCCAAAGGCAGCTCTGTGCCAGCACATTATGGAGTTCGAGATTCGAGGGGTCGTTCTGCACCGCGATCTTGAGAAACTGGCTCGCCTTTTTATATTGTCGAAGCCCAAAGTAGCTCATGCCGATCAGTGTCGTGCTTCGACGATCCCCGGGATTCTGCCGGACCAGTCTTTCAAAGATGGGGATGGCATTGGCGAAGTGCCCCTGCTTAAACTCAGCAATGCCAAGGTTGGAAGCAACGTCAGGTTGATTCGGCTTAATCTCAAGGGATCTGCGGTACTCAGCCGCCGCGGACCCAAGTTTTCCTTGTTGGGCAAGGGAGACACCAAGATTTCCATGAATAACCGCATCGTTTGGATGCGCCTTTTCGAGTTGCCTCCACAACAGTTCAGCGTCGTGAAAGTTCCCGGCACGCATCAGTTCCGAAGCGCGAACGGCTACGCTATCCTGCGCATATAGAGAAGACGAATTTGAGATAAGAAACGCGACCAAGAAGGCAGTCTTGATTGCAAGCCCGTAAAATTCCGGAAGTGTAATTTGGCGCCATCCTGCACCGAAATCGATTCGATAGCCAGCAAACGTCTTGGATTGAAAAAGCATGCCGGGCCAATTATCGGATAAGAGAGGGCGTGCTTGACAGGGGAAATGTCACGAAAGATAGGAATCGACGCAAGAGGCCATTTTGAGCCGCAATCAATGTTTCTTTGACTTTTCCCCGGTGTGCAATTTTGTCAGGTTTTCGGCAAGATACAGGCCGGCTTTTCCAGCACTCACGATGTCAAGGTCTCCATCGCCGTCGATATCCATTACTACGGTTTGAACGCCAGCACCCATCCTTCCCCCGTAGTCCACGATATGGCGAATCCATTCCACTCCACCATTGCCGGGAGTGGAAGAGGTCGCTTGGGTGGGAGGCGTTTTTCGCCACTCGTACCAATAGATTCCTACAGGTTCGCGCTCGCCGGGATCGTTGCCATTGTGTGCAAAATAGCGTTTTCCGGTCACTAAATCCACTTGTCCGTCGCCATTCAGGTCTGTCAGGACCGACGCATGCGCCTGCGACCAGCTTGCGTCGATGACATGTTGGATCCATCCGCCATCTGCCTTCTGCTCATACCACGCCAGCCCATAGTCGTGAGCCATACCGGTTAGCAGATCTTTGCGACCATCGCCATTGATATCGAGCCAGTACATGTAGCCAAACTGTATAGGCTTGGTGGAAGGTGATGTTTGTCCGGCAGGGGTGCCGGCCGGAGGAATCGCCTTTGCTCCCCAGTCGGTCGGATGAAACTTCCAATCCCCGGGCGCACCTGGATCTTCCGGGGCCTCTAACCAGCCTTTTGGGGTCAGAATGTCATTTCGCCCATCCCCATTAACATCTCCCACGCCAATACCGTGGCCAAAACTTCGTTGGGCCACGGTGTGCTTGATCCATCTTCCCTGTTTCAACTCAAACCAGGCCGCCGGAACGCTCGGGCGATCGAATTCCGGTAATAACTCCAAAGCCTTCCCGTCGTTATTTAAATCCACGAGAAAGGCAAACTCTGTCGGACCGCTATCATCGATCTCTGTTACTTTCCAGGTGCCACCGCTCTTCCCAGGATTCTTGAGCCAGACAATATTATGAGCAAAATAGCTGAACTGTATGACGTCAACCCATCCGTCCCCGTCCACGTCCACCGGAAGATCGCTGAAATTGTCTATATATCCATTGCTGTAGTCAATCTGTCGCAATGGATGCTTGATCCATCGCGGTCCTTCGTACCAGCTCTCGCCCGCAATGATGTCTAGATTTCCATCGCGGTTCAAATCTGCCACGGCGACGGTCTCGCCATAGCCCGGATCGATCATCGTAGTACGAAAGGGAATATCTGCTGGCCTGCTTGCTGACCACGTTGTAGATGTGCATAATGCCAGAGCTATTCCACCCAGAAGACGAATTCGCATATACCCCCGCGCCAGCCATCATAATTGGTTACGAGAAGTTTCGAGTTCGCACTTTCGAACGCAATACCTGTGTATCGAAAGACCAGCTCAACACAAGCGCAATTTCTCGTCGAGATCTCCATGGTCCACCGGCGCAGATTTCCTGAGATTCTTATTTGACTCGTATTGCAGATCGCGATATATTTATCGCAATTTGTAATACGGCAGATTAGAGCGCTGCTATAAAACTGTGAAGCTTGCCGATAAAATTCGTTATCTGCGTGAGGTTGAGGGCAATCTTCGCGGGTTAGGCAGGGCGATGACACAGCAGGAGCTGGTGCGTGCTATTCAATCCGAAAATGCTTCGGGCAAGAAGAGCGCCGGAAGTATCAGCCAGTCCTATCTTTCGCAGATCGAGAGCGGAGCGCGTCCACACCTGACGAATACGACACGGCTGTTGCTGTCGAAGTTCTTCAAGGTTCACCCGGGGTATCTCGTCGATGATCCTGAGGGCTACCAGGCAGAGCTGTTGTCGGATGTGCGCAACAACGAAGACAAACTAGATCTGTGGTTGGTGGACGGGGCCGAGAGATTTCGCCGTGATCCGGCACTGTGCCAGGCACTGCTGTCGGTGGCGAACCATCATGACTCACGACGATGCCTGTTGCTGATGGAAGCGATCGTCGAGACTCCCGCGCTGCTGGACCGGCTGTTCGATGTACTGCGGCCTAACGGTGCGTCGCGCGATGTCGTGGCAAGCGTTTCATCTTCGAAACAGGTCACAGATTCGAGCACAACATCAATAAAGCGGACTCAGAAGGGAGCCGCGAGAAGTAAACACAAATAACATGGAAACCTTCTTCATCATCTGTTTTGCAGTAGGGCTGATACTTAGTTTTCTATCGGTTGTGGGAGGGTTTGGACACTTCCACATTGGCCATTTTCATGTGGGGCACCACCTTGGACATACGCATGGACCGCAAAGTGCAGGGCATAACGGTGGTATCTCCGCGGTGAACGCGTTCACGGTGCTTGCCTTTCTTACTTGGTTTGGAGGCGCGGGTTACCTGCTTTCTCGCTCGACAACTTTTTCTTCGGCTGTGGTGCTGGTGCTTTCGGCGATCAGCGGATCCGCAGGCGCGGGATTGTTGTGGGCAGCACTGTTCAAGGTGTTGCTGCCTCACGAGCGCGTGATGGATGTGACCGATACGGAGATGTCCGGCGTAGTGGCCCGCGTGAGCAACGGCATCCGGGATGGCGACGGTATGGGCGAGATTATCTTCTCGCAGACGGGAGCACGAAGAGCTTCAGCAGCGAGGAGTGACGATGGCCGCGCAATCGAACGCGGCACAGAAGTAATTGTGATTCGTTACGAGCGCGGTGTCGCGTATGTGCGGAGATGGGATGAACTGACGCATACAGATACGCAACCCTGATTTTCCGAGAGATTAGGTTCGGTTTGGTTATGGATTGCGGCTGCCCTCTTGCCAGGGCCTTCCCCTACCGCTGACAGATTCTGCGGCAAGCAGCGTACAGGTATCACGTCCGATTAGGACAAAGGATCGTTATGTCGAACTCGATTGTGATGATTGTGGGTTTGCTGGTTCTCGGGACGTTCGCGTTGGCGCTTTTGATGGCCAAGATGTTTCGTAAGGCTGGGCCGAACGAGGCGATTGTGGTGTACGGTTTCCGCGGACCGCGTGTGATCAAAGGCGGCGGTGCAGTGATCTTTCCGATGGTGGAGAACTCACGGCAGCTTTCGCTTGAACTGATGAGCTTCGATGTGGCTCCACAGCAGGATCTCTATACGAAACAGGGCGTTGCGGTGACGGTGGAAGCCGTCGCGCAGATCAAGGTTCGCTCGGATAAGGAGTCAATCCTTACGGCGGCGGAGCAATTTCTTACCAAGTCACCTGATCAACGTGAGGGTTTGATTCGCCTGGTGATGGAGGGACATCTGCGCGGCATCATCGGTCAGCTCACAGTGGAACAGATTGTGAAAGAACCGGAGATGGTGGCTGAGCGAATGCGTTCGACGTGCATGGACGACATGAGCAAGATGGGTCTCGAGGTGATCTCGTTCACGATCCGCGAGGTGCGTGACAAGAACGAGTACATCACGAACATGGGACGACCTGACGTTGCTCGCATCAAACGCGATGCGGAGATTGCCGCCGCTGAGGCCGAACGCGATACGGCGATTCGTCGTGCGGTCGCGTTACGCGAAGCCGCAGTTGCGAAAGCTTCAGCCGATCAGGAGCGCGTGATCGCTGAAACGGCTTCTTTGGCCAAGCAGGCGGAGGCGCAGCGCGATCTCGACATCCAGAAGGCGCAATACACGGAAGCTGCTCGTCGTCAGGAGGCGCAGGCTGACAAGGCGTATGAGCTGCAGACGAATGTGATGCAGCAGAAGGTTGTAGCCGAGCAGGTCCGTGTCCTGCAGATCGAGAAGCAGGAGCAGGTGAAGGTGCAGGAGGCCGAGATACTGCGTCACGAGAAGGAGTTGATCGCGACAGTGCTGAAAGGCTCGGAGATCGAGCGTCAGAGAATTGAGAACATCGCGAACGCCGAGCGCGCACGCATCACCATGGAGGCTGAGGGTCGCGCTGCCGCAACCAAATTGCAGGGTGAGGCTGAGGCGAACATCATCTTTCAGAAGGGCGAAGCGGAAGCGAAGGCGATGAACGTGAAGGCGGAGGCATATCAGGAGTGGACGCAAGCCGCAGTGGTCGACAAGCTGATTTCGAATATGGCGGAGGTTGTACGTGCAATGTCGGAGCCGCTGAGCAAGGTGGACAAGATCACTATTGTCTCGACGGGTTCGGATGGCTCGACCGGAGCCAGCAAGATGACTGGAGAGATGACGAAGATCGCCGCACAGGTTCCGGCTCTGTTCGAGGCGTTGTCTGGGATGAAGTTGCAGGACCTGATGGCGAATGTAAAGGCCATGAAGCCTCGTGAAGGCGGAGATGGTTTGAGTGCGTAATCTTTGGAGCGGCGCGGAGTGGCTCTCTGCGCCGCACTTTCCGAGGATAAGAGGGAGGATGTTATGCCGTTACTGGAACGTGTAGGGATGTTGTTGCGGTCGAATCTGAATGACCTGATTGAGAGAGCAGAGGATCCAGAGAAGCTCTGCAAGCAGCTGGTGCTGGATATGGAAAATCAGTTGATGCAGGTGAAGACCCAGGTGGCGATGGCACTTGCGGATCAGCATCTTTTGAACAAAAAACAGAAGGAGCACACGGACGCAGTGGACGATTGGCGTCGCAAGGCGCAGGTCGCTGTCGAGAAACAGAAGGACGATCTCGCTCGCGCGGCGTTGGAGCGAAGTCTGCAGAGTGAGCAGCTGGCGGCGGGATTTGCGCAACAGCTAGAAGATCAGGCTGCGGAGACAGAGCTGCTTCGCAATGCCTACCAACGGCTGGAGCGCAAGCTGAGCGAGACGCGGAGCATGTGCGACATGCTGATTACGCAGAGCCGCCGCGCTCGCGCGACGGTCAAGGCGAATGCGGCACGCGGGTCAGGATCGGGGCAGAAAAGCGCGGCGGTAGCCAGGTTGAAGGAGAGTGTGGAGCGGATGCAGGCTTCGAACGTGGCGAGCCACATGTTGCTTGAGACGGAGAGCGTGGAGGACCGTATTGGTGCTCTGGAGCGTGATGAAAGGATCGAGCGTCTGCTATTGGAGTTGAAGGAGCGACATCCGAGATTGAGTTAGAACGCAGACATTCTTGAGCGTTCGATAAACACCAAGCGTCAAAACTGTTAGAAAGCAGTGTCTTAACCCATAAGGGTGTGTGTCTTGTAGGAGAATATTGAACGAAGTCTAACGTTGTGGTGTGAGCCATGCCGGATGCAACAGATTAGGTGGGGAGCGGTATGAGACTAGGATTTATCGGGACTGGAACGATTGTGGAGGCGATGGTCACGGGCCTGTGTGGTGCAGCCTCCGAGGCGCCCTCGATTATATTGTCGCCGCGGAATGCGAATGTTGCCGCTTCGCTAGCGACGACGTTTCCGGCGGTTTCGGTTGCCGCGTCGAACCAGGATGTGCTGGATGGTTCGGATGTGGTGGTGATCGCGGTACGGCCACAGATTGTTCGAGAGGTATTGGCGGAGCTGCGCTTCGAGACGCGACATCATGTCATCAGCGTAGTCTCACTGCTGTCGCTAGAGGAGCTCAGGCAGCAGGTGATGCCGGCATGCACCGTGGTCCGGGCAGTACCGCTTCCGTCGGCTGCAAAGCGGCGCAGCCCCACGGTGGTGTATCCGGATGATTCCGTAGCCAGGGAGCTGTTCAGCAGAATGGGAACGGAGTTTGCCGCGGCGACCGAAGCGGAGTTCGAGGCATTATGCACCGTGTCGGCGACGATGGCATCCCAATTTGCGTTTGAGGAGGCGATTGCATCGTGGTTGCTGCGACAAGGTGTCTCGGCGGAGAAGGCTCGCGGTCTTGTGGGGGAGATGTTCTTTGGTCTGGCGCACACTACGGTGGAGCAGCCGAACCGTGAATTTCGAGCACTGGCATTGGACCATGCCACACGCGGAGGGCTGAATGAGCAGATGGAACGGCACTTGAGAGACTGTGGAGTCTTCGAGGCCGTCATCAAGGGGTTAGATGCAGTGTTAGAGCGATATAGGACTAATGCGGGCAAGTACACTGCTGAACCGAGTTGACGCAACGAACTCCATCCCATGCACGTCGAGAGATTCGAAAAAACCTTGATGCTCAACCTGATCTCTCTGTGTGTTTAGAGATGAGACGTTTCTTAATCAGCTTCCGCTTGGCTGAGTTTGTTCGTTGCCTGATTTGCTCCGAACCCCTCTGCTATGAAAGTTTTGGACGGTATAACCCGTTATTATTGCCGGGGTGTGGCTCGACAACCGCATTAGCTCGGATTTCAGACTCCTCGGGACCGATCATTCGGTCCCGTTAGACGCAACCTTTGGTAGCCAAACTTCGAGTTGACCTTTCGGCGAGGGTAGACCGATTCTCACGACACGCGCATTTGGATACACCTTTTTCAATATCTCCACACATCGCTGCGCCTTTGCGACGTCAGCCTCATTGAAATATCTGACCTGCGCAACGTCCGGCATTGTCTGCGACGGTATTCGCTGAACCTCGTTTTCTACCTTGGCGGAGGGCCACCCAGTTTGGAGGAGCTGAACCACTTTCGCACCGGATGCAGAAGTGTCCCGTACGTCTTCTTGAACATACATATGAGTCGATACATCGACTGAAGCCGGGGATGGCACAGGAGAAAGTGCAGCTTCAACCGGTTTCGGAGTGGTCGGCGAAGATGTCGCACTCGCGCGGCCGCCGAATTGGGAAAGTAGCTCTACTATCGGCGCACTCTGTGCGTCAGCGATGTTTAGCGTCGATGCCTGCGGATTGTCCGTAACCGTAAAGCCGCCAATCTTCGCTAGCTGCGCTTTTACGGAAGCGGGATTGTCCACCTTAATGGTGAACGTCATCTTTCCAATCACAGCGCCACGGATCAATCGGGTACCTGGGTGGGTGGAGATGTACTTCTCACAGCCGCCTTTGGCCGTAACCGTATCCACCGATTTGTCGTCCATAATCTGGATCTGGGTCTCAGCTATCGAATATTGAACACTCGAACTCTGCTTCAGGCTTACGCCGGCGCTGTCCAGTCCCTGTAGCGCTCGGGAACCAAGGTTTGCTGCGAGTGCGGTGTCGCTCGACATCGAGTAAGACGGGAATAGTCGTTGCGCCGAAAGGGGCGTGGGCAAGGGTGAGGGAACACAGTCATCGAAGTTCGCCGGTATAGATCCTGTCGGCCGTAACAGTGTTCCAAGAGGGTACGCTGTCGTTGCAACAATCACACTAAAGTCGCTGCCTGAAGTTCCTGCTCCAAACTTGTCGAGTACCCGCGTAGCCAGATCTTGCTGGAATTGGTCAAAGCCTCCAACGTTTTGAACCGCCTTGGGATCCCCCGGGTCTGTTGTGCCGATGAGCGGATTCTTCGGCTTGTGGGAGATGTGCCATAAGACAATGATTCCAAGCAGGACGAAAACAACCGCCGCCAAACCGACGATCTTCTTAGTTGTGGGCGTCATCTTTAGACTCCTCAAACACGCAGCTGACTGAATGGATGATAAGTGTCCGGGCATCCATCCTCTCAGAAACAGGCGTTGTCTCGAAATCGAATTTAGCGACTACGAGTCCATCTCGTAAACCTGGGTGCGGGTTGAATCCAACTTCGTAGCGGGCCTCGGGAAGCCTCAGAGGACCTGCTTGCCTCCTCGCAAAAGCCCACACAGTCGTGCTAACCCATTAGACGAGCTTTTGTTGGCACATAGGGAGGCACGATCGTGAAGCTCTAAACGAACGACCAGGGCGAGCTCGGCCGTAAGAGCAGTTGTTGATGGATCACGTTCTGGCGGTCGAAAGAGTTCGACCAGGAATATCCCCGGGGCGGTTCAACTAGGTTTCCGAAACCACAGGCAGTTTAGCGGCCTCCCAGGCCGTCAGGCCGCCAGCCATCTCGATGAGATTCGTAATCCCATAATGGTGCAGGATGCCGGCCGCAATGGAGGATCGGTATCCGCCCTCGCAATGAACCACCATGCGGCGGTCGCGGGGAACTTCAGCGATACGCTCCTGCAAATGGTTGAGCGGAATATTCATACTTCTTGTGATATGCCTGGTTTCCCACTCGCGTGGATCCCTGATATCCAGCACCAAGGGCGGCGCTGTGCTCGCCAACTCATCCGCTGCCATCTGGGCGCTGACGCGTTCTGTCGACCGCACCAGGTCCATTCTTTCTGCGAGCGCTTGCATGCCCCCTCGTAGATAACCTCTTACGTGATCAAATCCGATACGGCCCAGGCGTAAGGCCGCTTCCAGTTCGCGTCCCGGCTCGGCAACGATCACGATTAGCTTGTTGCGATCGAGCACTGTTCCAGCCCAGGTCGCGTATTGGCCACCCAATCCGATGTTGATGCTTCCGGCGAGATGCCCCTTGGCATATTCGGTCGCATCTCGTACGTCGAGAATCTGGGCGCCGGCGTCTCCGAGCCGTATCACTTCGTCGAGCTCAACCGGGTGAAGAACATCTTCCAGATTCTTGTCCAGCGTTGCGCGCTCACGAGTGTTCAGGATGGCATCGTAAGTGAAGTATGGCGGAGCGTCGGGCTGGTCAGCCGTGACGAGACCAACGAACACCTTCTTAGACATCGGCTGTAGCGCGTAATTGAACCGCCGTTGATCTCCAAGCGAAGAAACGGTGTCGGAGGAAAGCTGCTTGCCGCAAAGCGATCCCGCACCATGCGCCGGGTAAACCAGGGTCTCGTCGGGAAGCGGCAACAATTTGTCGTGAAGTGAGTCGTAAAGATGCGCGGCGAGATCGTTAGCTGTCCATCCTAGCGAAGCCCTCAAGTCGGGACGGCCAACGTCCCCGATGAACAAGGTATCGCCCGTGAGGACGGCGTGAGGTTTCGCCGGGTTCTTCTCCAGATCGAACACTAGGATCGAGATAGACTCGATGGTATGTCCCGGTGTTTCGAGGATTTGTAAGCGCAGTCCTGGAAACTCGAGCGTGTCTCCGTCCTTCATCGACACAAATGCGTATTCCGCCTTTGCGCGGGCACCAAGATGGATGGTAGCGCCGCAACGGTCGCGCAGCTCCAGATGCCCAGCCACAAAGTCAGCATGAAAGTGGGTCAGGAAGACGTGGCGGATTTCGAGGCCAAATTTCTCAGCGTCGACCACGTACTGATCGATATCGCGCTGTGGGTCAACGATAATCGCGGTCGAACTCGTCTCGTCACCGATGAGGTAGGAGGCATGGGCCAGGCAGCCTAGATAGTATTGTTTCAGGATCATGAGAATCCCTTTTGTCACCGTAGTGCATAGGGTACACATTCCTGAGAAAGTCGGCGACGAAGGTGCCCGGAATATCTCGCGCCTTCATCCCGTCATCGAAAGTATTGGTAGAGCTGAACTAACCAGAGGAGAAGTTACGTTAGGGTGTGTCTGAATGTGGGAATAAATCTTCTTCCTGCGTGTTATCCCAAGTGTTGCTGCGGACGAAATCTGCGAAGCCAGAAATAGACGGTCTCATCCGTTGCTGCCGTTGCTCCACGGATCCTCTCTATGGCCGGGATTGTAAGCAGCAGTACCAAAGGGCATTGCAGTGCGACCTGACTGGCCTTGGTCGACAACCATGATCCTTCCCGACGCGCCTATCTGTCGCCCGACGCTGAGGAAAAACAAAGCGAGAGGAGTATGAGTTAGACATGAGCACGGGAAATAACTTGGAATTTGCTGGAAAGGTGGCACTCGTCACCGGTGGAAACGGTGGCATTGGCGCCGCGGCCGCGAGACGCATCGCTGAGCTAGGTGCTCGGGTAGTCATCACAGCAAGGCAGCAGAGCAAAGGGCAACAGCTAGTCAATGACATCAAACGCAACGGTGGATCTGCGGCATTCATTCAGGCTGATCTTAGTCAACCCGAACAGGTGAAGCGGATCGTACCATTCGCTCTCGAAACCTTTGGACGGCTCGACTACGCATTTAACAATGCTGGGATCTCCGGTGAAAAGCGGCTGCTCGCAGATCAGACGGAAAAAAGTTTTGACCGCGTCTTCGCTGTGAACGTAAAGGCCTTGTTTCTTCTGCTTCAGGATGAGGTCAAGCAGATGATGGCGCAAGGAGAGGGTGGTTCGATCGTCAATACTGCCTCAGTCGGCGGGCTGCTAGCGTCTCCAACCGCCGGCCCCTACGTGGCCAGCAAGCATGCTGTGCTTGGCTTGACCAAAACTGCCGCGATCGAGTGCGGGCGATATCGTATTCGGGTAAACGCTGTGAGTCCAGGTGCAGTCAGGACGGAAATGTTGCTCAACGTATTTGGCACCCAAGAGGCGCTCGACGAAATGCGTGCGGTGCATCCCATTGGTCGGATTGGACGCCCTGAGGAGATCGCCGATGCCGTTGCATGGCTATTTTCGGAAAGGTCATCCTATTACACAGGACAATCCTTAATCCTTGATGGCGGTCTTACTGCGCAGCGTCCATACGTGACGCAACCCACCAGCGAGAAAATTGCTACACAAGAGAGGCCCGCATATATCGACTAAAAGCTGTGTCACAACCTAGAAAAACACCATGTTGATTTCCAACTGTGAGTCCTCGCGTCCGGTCATAGATTTTCCGTAACCTGCAACGTCAGATTTTCATCCCAGATCAGCCATCTCGTAAAACGGCAGGGGACATGGACTGCATTCTTTTAGGAATCGTCGCTCCGGTATCCTAGGGTATCCGCCAGAAGAGCCCGATAGGAAGGAGGAAGACGCTGCGGGATGGAAGCTGAAGCCAATCGTCGTGCTCTTCGCGAGCGCTCCTATGTTATGAAAAAACATCATGCAACGCGCCTCCATTACGACCTCAGACTGGAGTGGAACGGAGTGCTGCTGAGCTGGGCCCTTCCGGACGGTCCCAGTTGCTGTGCCGGAGCCATTCGTAAAGCCATTGAGATGAAGGACCATAGCAGAGCGAACATTCTGTTCGAGGGCGTGCATGAGACAGGTCCCATCATGCTCTGGGATCGCGGATCGTGGGAGCCACAGTTGGAATCCGACGATATCCAGAGCGCTCTGCGCAGGGGCGTCCTGCTGTTTACGTTACGTGGAGAAAAACTCAAAGGCGGCTGGACGCTCGCTAGGATCAACAGCGCCAGAAATGCCCCACGGCCTGTTTGGACACTCTGCAAGCAAGCCGATTCGTTTGCAGAAAGCCGCGCCGACAGGTGTGTCTTGGAAGAACGGCCGAACAGTGTCGGCACAGGAAAGACTATGAGAGAAATTGTTCAAGATTGGACAAGGCCCAAGGACAGATACGAGCGGCAAACAAGGCTTTTCAACTAGATATAGGTTATAAGAACTCTTCATCGAAACGAACTAGCGGCTACCGACTGGCGCGACTGCAAGGAGCGACGGCTTTTTGCACACGCCATTCCCTTGAGCGATCTAACTCATACTTCCCCAGTGTTCACTTTAAGCGGACACTTCCCCTCAAATCAGTCTTCAATCGTGGCACTCTTCAACATAAACAATGAACAGATGCTTGAAGCCGAATCGCCTATTGGACCTTTACATTGGCTCATCGGATCCGGAGTGATGTCTGAGTGATTGAAAAAGTAAATGGTCGGGACGACTAGATTCGAACTAGCGACCTCACCCACCCCAATCCTCGTTCTAACGCAATCTGAGTAACTTAGCGGTACATAACAAAGCGTTAAAGATCGGGAAAGAATCCGACGAAACGCTTATTGGCCCCTTATTGGACCCACGCTGGTGTACGCAAGATGACTGCGATACGAACGGCAACCAGCATGAGTATCCTCCAAACGCCTCCAATTCAAAATCGACGTTTGAAGCTGATCGGCACTAGCAGACACAATTTCAGCGGGCGAATTGATAACGGAACCCCGTTTTCTAGGAAGTAATTTGGCGACGTTTCGCAGGGCGAAATGAGAGATGGGATTGAACCTCTCCGCCAGTCTCTCAGATTGGCCGTACGGATCAACCTCGACTATGAGAAGCGATCACGAACTGGCAGATAGCGCAGCGGGAGCTTCAGCGATGAACCCCTGCCCCTAAGGGGTATCTCAACGCCTGACAGCGGGAGTAGAGCGACCACGCCCCGGGTTTGGGTGAATAACCAGAATCGATACCGTTGGCGCTAGAGGGGCAAAATACTCGACGCTCTACTTGTCTCTCATGTCGCTAGGCGGACGCTCGGCGCGGAAGACAACTCATAGTTTCGCGGCATTTCAGCTTCAGCACCGAGTGATCCGGGAGGATACTCAGGGCACGCGATAGAAGGGATTGGGTAGCAAGAACACTTTCTCGGCATGGTCGCCCTGTAGATCCGAAGGCTGGTCGCCCATATTGGCAACGATCATGTATCCGGCATGTTCGATCTGGGCCCGGATCGGCGCTTTGAAGTTGGCAGCTGAAGCGAAATGCACACCGTCCGGCACCATATAGAGTCTCTGATATCCCTCATAGCCCACTGCGGCGAGATTATGTTCCGTGGCTTCCCGCTGTGATTCGGGACGTCCTGTGATAAAGAACACAGTCATGTTCAGCGCTAAGGGCTCGTTCTATCCGATCCTCGGCCAACGGTCTCGAACGGGGCCCCGAGGAGGGTGGCGGAAGACGGCTGTGCCAGCTGCAGTCAGGGGGAGGCTCCTCCCATCAGCAATGAACGCGTATTTTGCTGGGGGATTAGCTACGCTCTTCTATAATTTGCGCTTGGGGCAGTCGACCGATTTTTTATGCAGATATTGACGAAGCGCTTCGGAATTCTGATTGGTTTTGCCGTTATGATAGCGCTGCTTCTGGTGAATGCGCTCGTCATTCGAAAACAACTTGCGACGCAGCTCTCGAACCAAACTTGGGTGGCGCACACTCGACAGGTTCAATTCGAACTTCTCAAAACCGAGTCCGTATTGCAAGAAGCGGAAGTTGGTCAGCGCGGCTACTTATATACAAATGATTTAAAGTATCTGGCTCCCTACGAGGCTGCGACTCGTGCGGTTGCAGGGCATCTCGATTCGCTCCAGAAATTGACATTGGACAATCCTGATCAGCAGACTCGGATTGTGACCTTGCGCCAACTATCGGGTAAGAAGCTTGATGAACTGGCGCGAACGATAGCTATGGCACGCGCTGGCAGAGCCGAAGCCGCAAAGGCCCTGGTCCTATCCGATACGGGTCTGCTTCTGATGGACAACATTCGCGATGTGGTGGGCCAAATGCAATCAGAAGAGGATCGCCTGGATGCCGAACGCTCTTCTAACTACGGAAAGAGCGTTGCGACGACGATTTTCTGTATTTACCTGGCGAGCGCGATAGCAGCCTTGGGTCTCGTGCTTTTGCTGTACTACATCCTGCGCGAAATGGAGATTAGGCGGAAACACGCGGCTCAATTGCTGGAGCGCGAGGAGTGGTTCCGTGTCACGATGACGAGTCTCGGAGATGCGGTCATCGCAACAGACGATCGCGGAACGGTAAATTACTTGAACCCCCTGGCGGAGCAGCTAATCGGAAAGCAACTGACACAGGTGATGGGGCAACCGATCGAGGACGTCTTTCCCATCTTCAATGAGCAGACGCTGCTTCCCGTTGAGAACCCGGTCGCTAAGGTTATGGAATTGGGGCGAATCGTGGGCCTTGCAAATCACACAGTTCTAGGTAATACGAACGGAACCTACACACCGATTGAGGACAGTGCAGCTCCCATCCGTGACCACCAGGACAATTTGATCGGCGTTGTTTTGGTATTTCGCGATGCAACGCTTGAGCGCAAAACCCAGGCAGCTCTCCGGGAGAGCGAAAAACTGACTTCGGCAGCTCGTATGTCCGCAACGGTGGCGCACGAGATCAATAACCCTTTAGAAGCAGTCGGAAACCTTCTCTATCTAGTGAAAGGGACAGCTGGATTACCGGAGGCCGCTATTGAGCATCTACTTGTTGCCGAACAAGAATTAGAGCGCGTTTCTCACATCACGAGGCAGACACTCGCATTTTACCGTGAATCGAAAACTGCGGAACGAATTGATGTCGTTGAACTCGTGGAATACGTACTCAAATTACAGTCGAACAAATTCAAGACGAAAACGATCAAAGTGAAGCGTGAATTCGGAGAATGCCCTGCCGTCACGGGGTCGTCCGGTGAGTTGAAGCAAGCGGTTTCAAATCTCATTTCAAATGCTGCGGATGCTGTAAGTGATGGGGGCACGATTCGCATCAGGCTCTCATGCGTGGAAAACATCGACAGCGTTGCCGTACAAATTGAGATTGAAGACGATGGCCCAGGGATCTCAGCGGAACATGTCGATCGGCTGTTTGAGCCGTTCTTCACGACAAAGGCTGACGTTGGTAACGGACTTGGTTTATGGGTCACGAAGGAAATTGTTGAACGGCATCGAGGGACAATCGTCGTTAATTCGCGGACCGAAAGCGGTCTCGGTGGAGCGGCATTCGTCGTTGAGATTCCGTGTGAGTCGCCTGCTGGGAGCAGTGCAAGATATTGAACCCAGTTTCTCGGGAGTGATAGCCCGGGTCGCCGTCGGTCCATCATTGACGAAGTTAACCCACCGATTCACTCCTATTCTGACTTCGATCCATATCAAAAGTACAGTCGCCAGATATGGGCTGTTTTGCTGTTCTTGGTACCAGCGATTACAGTCGGCCGGCCCGCTGCGACGATACGGCCACCTTCTTCCCCAGTACCGGAACCCATATCATGACCCAATCGCTGCGGGGGATCATTGCCTTCGTCCTCGATATAGGAAAGTGAAGCAAGCATTGACGCGTCGAATATCTTGTCGCTGCGCGAAATAAACGAAGGAAATGGTTTCAGCTATATCCCTTTCAGCGGCTAATGCTTGAGGTCGAGGTCCTTGCAGTTTGCCGGTTTCGCCTACCTTAATTGCTTATTGAAGTTGGCCAAATGAGAGCCGGACATATGGGCTCTAGAAACCTAGAACTCGATTTGATGGCAAGCACAGATTCAAGTGACGAAAGCATAATTGATACGGACGCCGGTCGTGGTTCTTAATCGTTACCAAATCTTCCCGGAGAAGGGAATTACTGGAGCCATCGTAAGATCAGGCTTACTGTGGCGGCGAACCTGTTGGAATGCCGCAATCCTTGTATGGCTTGCGAGTAACTTAAGATCGGACTGCTCCGCGGCATTCGAGGAGGTTCTGTGCAAATTTCAGATTCAGGTTCGATGCTGCGTGGCCTAGTCGTCACGGCTCTCGCCATCACTGGGCCAATATAAGGGATCATTTGAATTCCTTGTGTGCTTTGGCTGGAACCGACAACGCGCTTAGTCAAAGTCGCCTCCGGTTGTAAAACACCATGGCGGTCCGGTTTATTCCCTTGAATCGTGATCGTCTTATCCATAGAGAATCAACGTCCCAAGTCGCACTTCGACATTAATCAGACGTAGTGCATTCAAGGGCGTGTCCATCTAGCGACGATCGGACCAGATCAAATTGTCCCACCCACTCGCCGCTCTCGATGCCCTAAAGTGGAATCATTGTTTTGCAGTCATCCCCGCTTCCACTCTACGCACAACGTCGCGTTCGTTTAGCGCGCACATCGGTTTGAGTAGGTGCCGAATCTCTGCGAGCAGCTCCACTACCGATGTAACTTCTTCTAAGCAGTGATGCTCACTGGCCTACATACTAAGACTCGCAAACAGCTAGCGGATGAATCTGCGGCGGCGATAGTTTTCCCAAGCGCTGTGTCTCCGACTTCAGCTGCCCGGGCCCTTTGCATTCGTTTCCACGACGTGAACTCGAGTAAAAGATTTCTCTGCTTTTATACGAAGCTGTGACCTTCAAGCCCCTTGCGACATCTATGCGTTATGAATACAAAGCAAAGAACTATCAAAATCGGCCGCTTCAAAGTGAATCGGCTTGGTTTCGGAGCTATGTGGCGCACAAACCAGGGCGTCTGGGGAGAGCCGAAAGATCCGGTAGCCGCCAGGAAGGTGCTGCAACGCGCCGTTGAACTTGGAGTCGACTTTATCGACACCGCCGATATTTACGGGCCAGAAGTGAGTGAACGCATCATCGGCGAGACTCTGGCGCCTTATAACCCCGGCCTCGTTATCGCCACGAAATCCGGTCTTGTTTATCCCGGCCCAGACACACCTCCGCCGTTGCCGACAGTCGGCCGCCCCGAATATATCTCCCAGCAGATAGAGTTAAGCCTGCGCCGCCTCAAGGCCGACGCTCTTGATCTCTGGCAGCTGCACGCATTCGATCCTAAGGTGCCGGTCGAAGAGTCGCTCGGCGCCGCCGTCAAACTGCAGGAGCAGGGGAAGATCAAAGATATCGGTCTCAGCAACGTGACTGTTCCCGATATTGAGCGGGCACGCAAGGTGGTCAAGATCGTCAGTATCCAGAACATCTACAACATCGGCCATCGTCAGCACGAAGATGTTGTGAACTATTGCGAAAAAGAAGGTATGGCATTCCTTCCCTATTTCCCAATTGGCGGCGGAGCACTCGTTCAGACTGGCAGCAAGCTCGACACGGCGGCTAAAAAGCAGGGAGTCACTATCGCGCAGATCTCTATTGCATGGCTTTTGCATCGCAGTCCGGCGATACTGCCGATTCCCGGCACTTCGTCATTGGCTCACCTTGAGGAAAACATGAAGGCAGCAGACCTCGCCCTCTCTGACACCGAATGGGCGGAGATTGAAGCTGATTTGAATTCACAAAACTGACAGAATTAGCACCTCGCAACCCATCGCGCAGTTGCGTCAGGTTGCGAGCCGCTTCTGCGGAATACGAATCCGATTTCCTCACGAATTACCACTTTGTGACACAGTCGAGATATGCATTTTTCCTGAGGACGGCAAGGCCGGACTCCAGAGGATCAGTCTTCCCGAGTTCACGAACGAGTGGGAATTGATACAAATGCCCTACTGAAGTGGACACTCCGAGACGGTCACGAAGAGCCTGTTGCAGGCGCTCAGGGCGTATTCAAACCGTCTACGAGAGAGTTGCGATAAGCACGCAACGCGGGAATGGTGCCAAGCAGAGCACCGCAGACGACGGTGGCGAGAGCGTAGAGTTCAACCCTCGTGGAGAGACCGACGAGCGCGATCGGCAGGCCAAAGCGGCTCTCGATGGTACCGCGTAGCGCAAAGAGAAGCGAGTAGACCGAGACGATGCCAAGAGCTGTGCCGGCCGTGGCGATAAGTGTGGATTCTACGAGGAAGAGCAGAAAGATCTGGCGCGCATGCAGTCCTACTGCACGTAGGATCGCGATCTCCCTACGGCGTTCGTTCAGCGCCGTGTATAGAGCGATCAGCATGGCGAGAAGGCCGACGACGAGAACGGCTCCGGAGACGAGCGAGAGCGCAGTGTCGGCGTAGTCGAAGAGGCCCCAGAGCTCCTGCAGCGTGTAGGCCGGAATGATGGAGGTGAGCGGCTCAGGCTTGTAGGTATTGATCTCGCGCTGGAGATAGAGGGTGCTTACCCGAGATTTCGCGCCGAGCAGAAAACAGGTAATCTCGTCCACTTTGAGCTTGGACAGATCGAGCTTTGGGCTGGCTTCGCCGATGGCGGGCGGCGTGCCGTCGGTCCAGCCGAAGTGCATGGCTTCATCTCCGAGCAATGTTATGTAGACGGCTCGGTCGACGGGAGTAGCCGTAGGTGCAAGGATACCGACCACGGTGAAGGGTGTCGTCTCGTGGTTGAATATCGACTTCTCCTCGATGCCATGGGCAAGAACAATCTGCCTCCCCATGTGGTCATGGAGGCGTTGAGCCGCCTCGGCGCCGAGAACGACGTCAAAGACTCCCTGGGGAGCATGTCCCTGCGCGAAGCTGAGAAACTTGTCCCGACGGTATTGATAGTGCGCGTAGAAGTTATCGTCAGTCGCGACGACGCGGTATCCGTGGTAGGAGTCTCCCATGGAGATGGGAATGGTCCAGGCAACGGCGCGATGATGCGCGAAATGTTGATAGGTGCCCCAGGAAATATTGTTCGAAGCGTTGCCTATATGGAAGATGCTGGAGAGTAGCAGCGGTAGGCCGCCGCCACGCGCGCCGACGATGAGGTCTGTACGTGAAAGCGTTCCAGAGAATCCAACTTGCGTAGCCCCCCGCAGGCGGTCGACACCAACCAAAAGCATGATCGATAGCCCAATGGAGAAGATGGTGAGCGTTGTGCTGAGACTGCGGGCGCGTAATGACTTGAAAGCCAGACGCAGTAGGGTCATACGCTTGTAACCTCTGCCGATTCGTATCCACCGCTGATCTCCGCGAGCGATAACGCTTCGTCGAAATGGGTAGCGAGCGAGCGGTCATGTGAGACGAACACGAGCGTCGTCTCCACATCATTGCGTTTTTTTGCTTCGCTAATCACCTCTGTGAGAAGCGCGAGAAACGCATCTCGCCGGTCTGTATCGAGCGAGGAGGTAGGCTCATCGGCGATCACTAGTGCAGGTGAACCAATGACAGCGCGGGCTATGGCAACCCTCTGCTGTTGGCCTGTGGACAGATGCGTAACGGGGGATTTGAGGTGAGTGCGAATATCAAGAAGGCGTGCGAGGCGGACCACCTCTTCCGACAGTGTGGGCGCGACAATGCGGGCGCGGCGGATGGGATGAAGATCGCAAGGCAAAGCGATATTTTCCGCAACTGTGAGGTACGGAATGAGGTTGAAACCCTGAAAGATATACCCGATCTGTGAGCCACGCAGCGTGTCTCGAGCCGAGGCGGACAGCCGGGTGAGGTCGTGTCCGAGGACGGTGATGCTTCCCCTCTGCGGTACGAGAACACCGGAGATGAGTGAGAGGAGTGTTGTCTTTCCACCGCCTGAAGGGCCATGCAGGAAGATACGGCGACCGGGCAGGATGGTGAGTTCATCGACGCGAAGAATGGGATACGTGGGCTTGTAGGCGAAGCGAACATCCCGCATGGAGATGGCTGGCGTGATCGTCATATCTTCCTATTGGGTGTAAGCTCCGACACTATCGCCATCCATGATGAAGGAGATGTCTCCATATGGGCTGTTCACGGTAGTGACGTGCAGCCGACCGGTAACAATGATCGGCTCAGTGAAGGACATCTTCGCCTTTTGATTGTGCTGCAGCTTAACGTAGATCATCTGATTCGGGGGTGGCGGCGGAACATGGATGCAGGCGCCAGCGAAAGGCACAAGGATAAACTCGGTGACCCGGTCAGCATCATCTTCAAGGGGAACCATGAAACCGGGAACAGAAACGATTCGATCATTCAGGGCGCGTGCGGGAGAGCTTGATTGCGTGGAATTGAGAGTCTTGAGCGTGGACCAGCTCACAGTAATTGGCGCTGGCATCGGGGCAGCCAGAAGCAGGGCACTCGAAAGTATCGTAGCGAGAATGGGCGCGATTCCTTTCATCAATTCGCTCTAAGCAACCCTCACCTAAGTACATGGACGTTATGGCTGCTCATTTGGAAGCGTTGCGCTTCGTCCGTCGTAGCTTTTTTCTGGGGACAAGTTTGTTGACTGAGGCGGAGATGATTCCCGCCCGCGCTATTTTGAAGGCGATGGAACTGGTCGACCCGCTGGCGTAGATTGAGGAAAACGCTGTCCACGACTGGCTCCGAACGGACGTTCTGTAAAGGTCGTCCAGCGGGATGACTGACGCTCATCCGCCGAGTGCTCCATCGCATCCCACATGTCTGCGGAAAGACCATTGAAGTCATAGACCACCTTGCCGCCACGAAGTGTCAGCTCACAAACGAGTCGCTTCGTGCCAATCATCTTTGTGTTGTACATATCGACGAAGCCGAAGTTTCCCGTCTCTACCGAGAGTACTGCCACGTCAGCGACGGAGCCTACGGAGAGATTGCCTAGTTGCTCTTGCCTGATTTCATGGGCGGGATGCGAGGTCATCTCGGCAACGACCTCTGGAATCGTTTCGCCGAGCAACACCATTTTGTCGGCTACGTTGAGGAGGTCCTTCATGCCGTTGTTCATCGATTCGACATGAAGATCGGTGGAGATCGAGTCCGGCAAATACCCACTCCTGATGATGGGGGCCGCCACCGTCCATGCGAAGGAGCCGCCACCGTGCCCAACATCGCAATAGATGCCGCGCTGTTTCATGACAAGGAGGGCATGGGAGGCAAGACCAGTCTGTGGGTCCTGCTCACCACGGAGCCCGGAGAAGCAGTGGGTATAGATGTCGCCGCGGCGGAGATGTGTCGAGACTAGTTCGAGTAGCGGGCGCTCTATCCGCCGGGCTCCGTAGTCGATCATCACCGGGATATTAGCGAGATTGCCTGCGATCACGGCTTGATCGTAGGGTTTCCACTCGGGTCCTGTGAAGTGGGCACTCTTCACGCCGACGATGACGCCTGGAAATTGTCTGGCCTTTTCACCGGTGAGCTTACCGTCCATGTCGTCGAGGTTGTCCTCATATTTAGAGCCACGCATGCCGGAGCCGACAATATTGAGTTCGGCGAGAACGCGGGTCTTCGAACGGTCAATGACCTTGTCCTTGAAGTCATCGAAGTTTCGCCAGCCTGAGCTTCCCGCATCGACAATGGTCGTAACGCCGTTGCGCAGGGTGAAGCCATCGGGATAAACAGATAGATCGCCTGCATACGAGCCGCGCTCTCCTGTGCCCGTGTAGACGTGGGTGTGAATGTCGATGAGGCCAGGGGTGACGTAAAGGCCCTCCACATCGATAGTTTTGAGAGCATCCTTTGAATCAAGATGCTCCGCAACCGCCGCTACCTTGCCGTCTTTGATACCCAAATCGCGTACGGCGTCGATCTTGTTCTTGTCGTCGATAAGATGACCACCCCTGAGCAAAAGATCATATGGCAGCGGGTTGGGAGGAACGGGCCGCGCACGGAGGCCTTCCTGCGCTAGGACCACTGTAGATAAGAGGAGGGAGGTACAGAGAATGATGCGCCGGATATTTCTGATTGCCATAAGGGACCTCTAAAACAGATAGCAGAACCGAAAGCCGAAATCCAGTCTGCGTTGAAAACATGCATTTCTAACTCCGAAATTATCGCGCCGTGGGCATGTGCGATCGTGCCGACACGCAGCCGGCGACGCGCTCCAGCAAGCACCGCTTCATAAGTCGTTCGTCCAGACTGACGAGAGCAAATGGGAATTTGCCGACCACGAGCAGTACCTGCTTGAAAGGCTGAAGGTGAGGTAGAGCAAGCTGTAGATCAGGAAGATGACAATCGGGATGATGATTATCAGAGCCTGGTAGCTCGAACGGGCCGCCAAACTCAATGGAATAGGCTGCGGGCAGTTTCACCTAGCGAGCAATATTTGCTTGCACCTCTGCGACAAAGCTGCCACGGTCGCGTCCGCGGACATTGGACATTACGACCATGCGGCCGCTGGCCTTCCTCACGATCAATCTCACAGCCGCACGCACCACCCGCACCTTCGCGACCTGTGCCAGTTTGACCTGTGCGCCTCCCGAAGCGCGCAAAGTGACGTCTTGCATCGTCTGAGGGTTCGTATAGTACCGCCGGCCCACGGCGATCAGTACTCAGGGCCGAACGGCAAAGAAGGGTCGAGCAGTTGCCAAACCGCCTAGCGAAAGCAGGGAAGAGGTTTCTTGACGGTCGTTCTCGCTAGGCAGTCATCTCTTTAGAGGCATTAGATAAGCACTGACCGTGAAACATACAGGTTGATGTGGCGCGGGCCGGACTCGAACCGACGCATAAGGGCTTAGAGGCCCCTCCCTTACCACTTGGGTACCGCGCCATGGGATCCGCACTTTGCGTGAGCGACGTCAGATGCTCGACGCAAAGCCAACGGAAAGTCAGGTTCTGCGACTCTGAACTCGTGGGCCGTCAGTCGAAGGCCCGCTCCATCGAACACCGCCACTCCAAAGGCGCAGAAAGATCACTGAAGCGAAGAGAACAACGCCGAGTGGCAGCGCCATCCGATTGAGATCAACGCCGGCGAGTTCTCCCCCAGCCACTCCGAAGGAAACAACGACAACCAACGCCCCCAGGGCTCGCGAAGAACGCATCGCACGGCTATGCCCGGTGATGGCCAGTTGTTGCGTCCGCGCAGCAAGAAATCCATCGGTCCCATCGACCAGGATCATACCGAGCGAGAAGGCCGCTCCCAGGATCCAAGGGTTCAACTGTCCAGCGAGCAAAAGTGCCGACAGTTGGCTCGCGGTCTCGAAGCCCATACCGAAGAGGACGCCAAGTAGAAGCGGACTCGCCTGAAAGAACCGAGGAGGCTTCGGATGTTTGTGATGCTTCTGGCTCCACAGCCGCCAGAGGTTAGCGAATCCGAGGGCCAGAAGAACCCAAACCGTATAGGGAGCGACGACACCGGCAAGCAACTTCCCGAAGCCGACCGCCAGGAGAGTCACGATGATGCCGTGTCCCACGGCGAAGAAGACTCCGTTCCACCTTGAGGGATGGAAGCGTGCCAGCCCGTCGATGATGGAGAGATGATCCGGATCGACGCCATGCCTCATGCCGAGAGCCGCAATTACTGTAATGAGAACCGCTCCTTTCATCTCTTTCCTTCAAATCCGAGCGGTGCTTGAGTGCGATAAGGCATCATGGCCAAGCTGAGCAGCTCTTTCGGAAGAGGAAGTAGTTCATCGGCGTCTTTTGACTGTTCTGCCCAATCCGCCAGCATAGCAAAGTGTCTTCGGCTGTTGAGGTGCGCCAGCCATTGAGTGCCTTCCGAATTTGTGATCATAACCACGTTAGGTACATCACAGGGGCCAAGGCACCCGCTGACCGATAGATGGACTCGTTTCAATAGGCCTCGAACCTTCCACTCTTGTTTGAGCCATTGCACCGGAACCCCTGGATGCCCCTTCTCCGTCTTTCCGCAACAACATCCATCGCAGATGCTGATCTGGGCCAGCATCAGTCGCTTCGGAGCGATTCCCTCTGGTCGTGACATATACTCTCCTCATTCTTATTGTCGTTAATGATATCTTATTATCGTTATACATTGAGGAGCGCGTTAATGAATCTGTTTGCAAAAAGAAATCCTGAGAAGGGACTCCGGACACAGCAGATCAAAGCCATGATCGCGGAGTTGCTTGAACTGGACCAGGATGTGACGGTTATAGTGACCGAACTGAATTGTCAGGACGATGACTGTCCAGAGGTGGAGACTGTGATCGCCATCTTCCGCCCCGAGCAGCCGAAGCTCCAGATCACCTTGCATTCCAGCATTGAAGAGCTTACGGATGCCGAGATCGAACGGTCTTGCCGGAATGTAGAGAACCAATCGAATCAGTCTGAAGAGATGCTGTTGGCTTCAGAGCAGCACAACTAACATACAAGGAGATCGTGCATGGCAACAGCAGCAGTAAGTGAAGACAAACGCGTCCCGGTTACGGTATTGACCGGTTTTCTTGGCTCCGGTAAGACGACCCTCTTGAACCGCATCCTGACCGAGCAACACGGCAAACGCATTGCGGTCATCGAGAACGAGTTCGGTGAGGTGGGAGTTGATCAGGAACTGGTCATTGGCGCGGAAGAAGAGATCTTTGAGATGAATAACGGCTGCATCTGCTGTACCGTCCGTGGAGACTTGATTCGCATCCTCGGCAATCTGATGAAGCGGCGTGAGAAGTTCGACTACATCCTGGTTGAGACGACTGGCATGGCCGACCCTGGCCCTGTGGCGCAGACCTTCTTCGTCGACGACGAGATGCAGAGTCGGCTGAAGCTCGATGGCATCGTCACCTTGGTTGATGCCAAACATGTTTGGCAGCATATCGACGACTCTGATGAGGTCAAGGAGCAGATCGCCTTCGCAGATGTCATTTTGCTGAACAAGACTGATCTTGTGCGGTCCGATGATCTGGACAAACTTGAGCGCCGCATTCATTCGATGAACGCAGCAGCGAAGATCTACCGCACGAAGGATGCAGTCATCGACATGGATAGTGTGCTCAATGTGGGCGGTTTCAATCTAGACCGGGCCATGGAGGTCGATCCACTTTTTATGGAGCCGGAGTACCCCTTCGAATGGGGCGGTATCTATTCGCTCAAGGCGGGGACCTATACCTTCGACCTTCAACCAGGCCCTGACTCATCGATGACGGTCGTTCTACTGCCTGCTCCGGAGAGCAATCCCTTGAATAGCCTGGAACCCCTTCTCATGGAGGCTGTCCTTGGATTCTCCGCTCCTGCTGTGACGAGGAACCCTCGAGATCCAATTCTTGTAGGGCAGCCAAGTGAGTTGTCTCTGGAAGCGAGCATCCTCACATACTCGATCGAGATTTCGTCCGATGGCGACTATGCGCTGTTCACGGAACACCATCCGGATGAGTTTCAGGCAAAACTGATGAATGTGGACGGGAAACAGTCTGCGCGCATCGAGAAGATCTTCAAGCCCGACCACGAGCATGATGAAGAGGTATCCTCTGTCGGCATCGACGTTGTGGGTGACCTTGATAAACGTCGCTTCAATCAGTGGTTAAGCCTGTTATTGCAGACGCAAGGAACAGACATCTTTCGGATGAAGGGCATCATCGCTCTGAAGGGCGAGAAGGAGCGGTTCGTCTTCCAGGGAGTTCACATGCTCTTCGATGGTCGCCCAGATCGCCCATGGGGTTCCAATCCGCGCCGCAACCAACTGATCTTCATCGGTCGCAATCTTGACCGCGCTGCTCTGAATGAGGGGTTCACACAATGCCTGGCGTAGCTGAAGAGATCATGCGGGGTAATCTGCTTCCGGAAAGTTGGCGGGCAATTCTGGATGAGGCGGCAGTCTCCGTTGGCTGGTCGGCGACCGGCCGGTCTATGGCCGCCGCCTCGGCGAGCGGAGCCGTCTTTCTGTTTGAAGCTGGAAACGGCCGACACTTGAAGCGATGGGATGCCCATCGCTTTTCCGCAACCGTGATTGCATGGCATCCTCATGAGGATTTACTGGCTACTGCCGGACAGGATGGGAAGGTTTCGATCTGGAATCCTGAGGACGACGCTCCAAGCCACGTGCTCGAATGCGGAACTTCCTGGGTGGAGCATCTGGCATGGTCGCCATCGGGCGAACATCTGGCAACCGCCTGCGGCCGTATTCTGCGGATTTGGTCCCGTACCGGAGAATTGCTGCAGACGTTCGACGAACAGCCAAATACCATCGCCGGGATCGATTGGCGCGCCGACTCGCAGGAGTTGGTCTCTGCATGTTATGGACAGGTCGTCTTCTGGTCTCCGTCATCCAATACGCCAAAACGGACATTCGAGTGGAAGGGATCGATGCTCTGCATCGCCTGGAGCCCGGACGGTCGGTACCTCTGTCATGGAAATCAGGACTCAACCGTCCATTTCTGGATCGTGGCCTCCGGCAAAGAGTTACAGATGTCTGGCTACCCGTTGAAGGTCGCTCAGATTGCCTGGGACCGACGATCAAAGTATCTCGCAACCGCTGGCAGCCCGCAGATCACGGTGTGGGATTGCTCCGGCAAAGGGCCCGCCGGGCGAAGGCCACAGACTCTGAAACATCATCTCTTTCCGTTGCGCGCCATGCGCTATCAGAGCGACGGCCCATTGCTAGCCTCAGGGTGCGCGGAGGGCAGGGTTGCCATTTGGAAGCCAAGCAAGCGGGACGATCCGGATATGACAGCCTCGCTTGGCTCACCGGTCACCGCCCTATCGTGGTCAACCGCGTCAGGCCATCTAGCAGTCGCTACTGAAGACGGCAGCGTTGTGGTCTACGATCCGCGTTCTACTTAACTTTCAGAACAGAAGAGCAACGATAGCTCAAGCCTGCACCCTAACGAGAGTGAATTATTATTAGTTTTATGGTGTATTCGGATGACTAGGGAGATCCAGACCAGAAAAACACGACAAAAAGAAGCCATCCGAGCAGCTTTCCTCGAAGCGGATCGCCCTCTTTCGCCAGACGAGGCTCTTGCATTAGCTCAAAGGCGAGCGGACGCCTTGAGCCTAGGAACTGTCTATCGGAACATCTCCAGCCTGGTCGACGATAAATGGCTCACTACGGTTCAAGTTCCCGGCTGTCCAGCACGTTACGAGGTCGCCGGAAAGGCCCATCATCATCATTTCCAATGTCGTAGATGCGGCGCTGTTCATGAGCTTGAAGGATGCGATGTACCAGGTAAGCCGCATCTCCCGAGGGGCTTTAAATATCTTGATCACGATTTCTTTGTCTACGGCATCTGCGACGCCTGCCCCAAGTGATTTTTGCCCACGTCATTACTGGATAGACGACTCCAATTCTTAAGTCATGCCTTTCTCCGCAGACCTTGAAATAAGGTGGTACGGCGTCGTCGCATGTGGCCGGAATCGCATTTGCCGGCCAGGAGAGCGGAAGCGTTGGAGGCTTCCGCTCTCGTACTTCTACTGCGATCCTGCATTCAACGATTTAGTTAGGGACGTGGGAATGGTGGGCGCAGCAAGCCCGGCCCGCCAGGGAAAGGGTGCCCGCCCGCATCAGCAAGGGAACGAGCAGCAAAGCCGCCGCACTGTCGGCCCAACCAATGCCGAATGTGGCATGAACAAGAAGACCGAACAGAACGATCGCCGCCTGATACGTGCAGAAATCTGTCTGTTTGGCGTCGGTCATCATGGCTGTGCTGTTGAGCGCCAGCCCCACTTTGCGCTTGGCGCGGGATAGCAAGGGCATAAAGATCAATGCCGCAGCTGTAACCCCGGCTCCGATCCAACTCGTCTCCGAAAAACGGTGCCGCCAGAGATTGAAGGTCGCCTCGATCAGGACATAAACCCCTAACGCCAACAAGCAGACACCCGCAATGCGCAGACTGACGTGCTCCGCGCGATGGCGACGATGATGGTCCATCTCGTGCGACATCCTCCAGAGCAGTGCGGCTCCGGAGACAACCTCGATGAGTGAGTCAATGCCAAATCCAGCCAATGATAAGCTGTTCGACCTGATCGCAGCGACTAATGCGACTGCAGCTTCGAGGCCCGCCCAGGCGATAGTGAAGTACTCGAGATTGCGTCCACGGCGCGCGATTGCTGCCCGGTCCATTCCAGAAAAGATAGCGGTTCCCATAGAACTCCTTAGCGCTGGACCTGAAGAGCGAATACCAGCATTGGTTCAAAAACGCGGTTACTTGCCGCAATTCGCGGAATCGCCGCAAAGCACAGCAGCATATACCATCGGGAAGGGGCTGGTTCTAGTGGGGGAAAGAAGCCGCAGGAGGTGGGCGGATCGAATAGACACGCACTTGAACAAAGCCAGGAAGGTCTGTGTCGCGGCCCGCCGTGTACATCGCACGACAACATGATAGGTAGATTGCGAGAGCCACGACGACAGCGACGAGAGTCGCGCCAAGCATACACAGGCTGCAATGTCCGTTGTCAGATTTTTGACCGGCAAGGTGAGCGTGACTGGCGGCGGAAGTTGTCGCACACAAAACGCACAGAATGAGAATTGCACCTAAGACAACACGTGCCCATCCGTATTCATGCCTTTTTTGCTGCATTAGGAACGATTATGGCCTCGCTATCCTTTTTACGTCAATTTAGATCGTCGATACAGTTCCATCCTTGAATGGTGTATTGCATCGCGGCAGCCAGCTCCCCGTTGGCTCCCCCAAATTGCTCTAACAACATATTTCCAAACCGGAAATCTGGCTCACCGAAATTTACGGTGTACATCAACTTCTTGACATGGTGGTACACGAGCGAACCTCACATTCAATTTGCGTGCGGCGTACATCAATACGATGCAGAGAGTGAATGAATACGCTAGCGACGTAACGCGAATCTTATGAGATTTTCTACGTCGTGATGTCAGCAGAGTAACGTCGTGTTACGCAGCTAAGCCCACACGAAGAAGAGCTAGAGACAAGCGGGAAGTCCAGTAAAGAGAAAAACGACGTCGGACAGGCTGAAGAAGGACTACGATTCCGGATGGTCGGCTCTACGGAACTAATGCAGTAGTTTCCGCATCGCCGGCGATTCGGAAGCGAAGCGATCGCTTGGAGCGATAATAAGAAAGTGACCCTTATCGGAGTAGTCAATTCAATTGAAGCCATAGAATTGCGCCTTACGCCGTTGCGCAATCAGTTGGCTGCACATCCCCTCTATCCACGGATTCGTACGCTGCGTGACGTTCGCCTTTTCATGGAGTCGCATGTCTTCGCGGTGTGGGACTTTATGAGTCTGCTTAAAGCATTACAGCGAGCGCTGACGTGTGTGGATCTACCTTGGGTGCCGACACCCTTCCCTATGAGCCGGCGCCTCGTCAATGAGATTGTCCTGGGCGAGGAGAGCGACGAATATCAGGGGCGCGCGATCAGTCATTTCGAGATTTATCTCGAAGCGATGGAGCAGGTGAAGGCAGATACACGTGCGATTCGCTACGTTGTAAGCTGCGCTCCGCTGGGCGTTGACAGACTGAGTTTCGAAGGAGTTCCGGCAGCGGCGAAGGAGTTCGTCGAGACTACCTTCCGAGTCATTCACCGGGGCTCGTCGGCTGCCCAGGCCGCGGCCTTCGCGTTTGGCCGCGAGGATGCGATTCCGGACATGTTTCGATCGCTCGTGCGTCAGCTAAACCAGGAGATGAGTGGCGAACTCGACCAGTTTGTCTGGTATCTGGAAAGGCATATCGAGGTTGACGGTGACGACCATGGACCGCTTTCGCTGAAGATGGTTGCCGACCTA
>Ga0193717_1000116_pt1 | contig 78109 bp, 67 predicted proteins | sample U2c2metaG_FD_145900 | JGI IMG/M metagenome (GOLD analysis project Ga0193717, IMG submission 145900) | Soil microbial communities from a riparian zone of the East river system, Colorado, United States - U2c2 | ecosystem: Environmental > Terrestrial > Soil > Riparian zone | place: USA: East River... | reverse complement strand
CCCACAGCGTCGCCGCCGTACGGCGCTCGTCCTTGGTCAACCCGTCCATCGTGCCGTTGCCGACATTCAGGGAGTCGAGGTCGTTCCATCCGCCCGGTCCACCATGGCGCCACCAGTCAGCCACGTTGGGGAAGAGCCGCGAGATGTTGGCCCAGGCCGTCAGCGCCTCACCCGGGCAGTAGCACTCGACATCCCAGTTGAGCCGCCAGCCGTTCGCCCACTGCTTCCAGTAGTCCGCGTAGTTGATGTCGAGGGCCCACGAGAGTTCGAGCCAGATCTTGTGGCGAGCGAGCGCCTGCGACCAGCCCTTGACCTCGTCGCGGGCGTCGAGGGAGAGGTCGTTCTTGCCGGAGCCCGGCGTCACGCTGTCGAACTTCAGGAAGTCGATGCCCCAGGAGGCGAAGAGATCGGCGATGGAGTCGATGTACTTCTGGGCGCACGGGTTCGTCATGTCGACGCGGTACCCGAAGCCCCAGTAGTCCCCCTGCTGCAGGGGTTGCTTGGCCAGGTTTCCCGTTGTGCACCCCGGGGCGCCGTAGACGGGAAGGTTGGCGTCCAGCAAAGCCTTCGAGATGCCCGGGATGCTGTAGATCCCGACCTTCTGGCCGTTCGCGTGGATGTGGTCGATCACCGCCTGGAAGCCGTTCGGGTACAGCTTCGTGCTCGGCACGGGCCGGCCGTAGCCGTCGACGCCGCCGTTCCAGGCCGCGTCGATGTTGATGTACTTGTACCCGTACGGCTGGAGCTTCTTCTTCATCGCATCCGACTGCGCGATGATCTGAGCCGCGTTGATCCAGTTGCCGCCGTCGTTCGAGTACACCTGCATGCTGTAACTGCTCCAGCCCATGTAGGGCTTGTTCGCAGCCGCCCCCGCCGGTCCGAGCGACGGGCTCGCCTCGGTACTGACGTTCGCAGGCGTGGAAATGCTCGCGGCCGAGTCGCTCGCCGAGGTGGTGGCGCCCTTGGCGGAGTTGGCAGCGCTCGGCGGGGTAGGTGCTCCGCGCGGATCTCGTGCGGCGGAGGCCGACAGGCCGACCGGCAGGACGACGGCGGCGACGACCCCCGCGAGGATGCCTCGCGTCGCCTTGTTTCGAAGGAACCTGGTCATGAGCGGTGACCCTCTCTTAGTGGTTCAACAGCTGATCGCAGGATGAGGCCCCCCGGGCGACAACCACAGATCGGATAGGATATTGGAACCTTGCTGGCTGCCGGAGGAGATGTCAAGATCCGGCGCGATGGATTCTTGACGCGATTAAGTAACCAGGGCCACCAGGGTGCGGGCCAGGGGTTTGCCCTGGTGTGAGCGACGATCCTCGCGGCGACGCGGACACGATCGAGTGGGCCGCGGCCGAGGCTGCTGCCCGGGGCTCCGAGTTGCGGATCGTGCATACGTTCCGCTGGCCGCGCGTCCTCGATCCGTTCGGCCGTACGACGGCCTCCGTAGCGGTGATCGGGTTGTCAGACCAGACCGCCGTCGGTCCCTCAGCGGGCCGAGTCGTCGTCGGAGTCGACAGAGGGGTCGACAGAGGGGTCGAAGGCGACGGTACCCAGCAGGCAGTGGGGTTCGGCTTCCGGGCCGCTCGACGTCGGGGCGCCGGACTGACGATCGTCGACGCCACAGCCAGTGACCTCGAGGGCGCGGTGCGGATCTGGCAGTTGGCCTATCCCGAGATCGACGTGCGATGGCGGGTCACTCGCGGGCCGGTCGACAGCGCAGTACTGACCGAGTCAGCAGCGGCCGCGCTGACCGTACTCGGGCCAGACCGGCGCGGCTCGGCGTCGGAGAACGTGCTGCGTCTTGCCCGTGGTCCCGTGATCCTGGTCGGAGCAACCACCGTCTGAGGGTCGCCGTTGCGCCGGTTCGTCCCGGATGAAAGCCTGTTTCGGTGGTCGATCATGGGCTCCGTGGTAGACAGCGAGAGAGCGCAGTACTGGACGGGCTGCTCAGCGCCGCGCGGACAGGCCGGAGCGACGCCCTGGTACTGCGTGGTGAGGCCGGCGTCGGCAAGTCGGCGTTGCTCGAATCCCTGGTGAACCGCAGTCAGACCTGCCGGATCGCCCGCGCTGTCGGGATCGAGTCCGAGATGGAGCTCGCGTACTCCGGACTCCATCAACTCTGCCAGCCGTTCCTGGACCACATCGACCGCCTGCCGCCGCCTCAGCACGAAGCCCTCGGTACGGCGTTCGGTCAGGTGACCGGGCCGACCCCGGATCGTTTCCTGATCGGCCTCGCCGTCCTGAATCTGCTGTCCGATGCCGCCGCGCGACAGCCGGTCCTGTGCATCATCGACGACGCCCAGTGGCTCGACCTGATGTCGGCGCGGATCCTCGCATTCGTCGCCCGGCGGCTCGCGGCCGAGTCGGTGGTGATGGTCTTCGCCGTCCGCGACGGCGAAGACCACGAACTGACCGGCCTGGCCGAACTCGAGATCGGCGGTCTCGACGACACCGACGCGCGGGCGTTGCTGGAATCGGTCCTGCCGGGACCGATCGACCCGCGCGTACGGGACCGGATCGTGGCCGAGACCAACGGCAACCCGCTGGCCCTCCTGGAGCTGCCCCAGGCCTGGAGTGCGGCGGAACTGGCGGAAGGCCTCAGCCCGGGGTCACTGGTCAGCCGGATCGAGGACGGTTTCGTCCGGCGTCTCCAACCACTACCTGCCGACACCCGGCTGCTCCTGCTGACAGCGGCCGCGGAACCACTCGGTGACGCAACCCTGCTCTGGCGGGCGGCGGAACGGCTCGGGCTGGGCGCGGATCCGGCGACGGCCGCGATCGCCTCCGGGCTGATCACCTTCGGCCAGCAGGTCCGCTTCCGGCATCCGCTGGTGCGGTCGGCGGCGTACCGGATGGCATCGCCTCAGGATCGGCAGGCGGTCCACCAGGCGCTGGCGGACGTCACCGATGCCGCTACCGATCCTGACCGGCGGGCCTGGCACCGGGCCCAGGCGACCGCGCGGCCCGACGAGGAGGTCGCCGCCGAGCTCGAGCAGTCCGCGCAAGGGCGCAGGCACGCGGCGGCTTCTACGCGGCGGCCGCGTTCCTCGAGCGCTCCGCGGAGTTGACCCCAGATCCAGGCCGCCGGGCCGAGCGGGCACTGGCCGCAGCGACGGCAAAGCGCGGCTCGGGTGCACTGGACGCGGCGCTGGGTCTGCTCAGCAGTGTGGCCGCCGGACCGCCGGATCCGTTCCGCGCGGCCGAGGTCGAGCAACTCCGCGGACAGATCGCCTTCGATCAGGGGCACGCGCGCGACGCGGCCCGCACCTTGCTAGACGCCGCCCGACGCCTCGAACCGCACGACGCCGCCAGGGCGCGGATGACCTATCTGGAGGCGATGTCGGCCGCGATCTGGGCCAGCGGACCGGAGGCTCCCGGCATTCTGGCCTTCGCGGCAGCCGCCGCCCCTCCCCCGGCGGACCCGGCGCCCGCGGCCGACCTCCTGCTCCAGGCTTTCGCAGTACGGATCCTGCGCGGCTACACGGCGGCGGCGCCGGACCTGACCAAGGCTCTGGACGAGGCACGCCATGCCGTACTCCGCGCCGAGGACGTCAGCAGCTGGCTCTGGCTCGCCGGGAACCGGGCCAGCGGCATCATCGCGATCGAGGTGTGGGATTTCGACGCCGCCAACGAGCTCTCGATCCGGCAGGACCGGATGGCACGCCAGACCGGTGCGCTCATCCAGTTGCAGTTCGCGCTGAACTTCCGCGCCAATCTCCAGTGCCTCGCCGGCGACCTCGCCGCAGCGGCCGGCCTGGTCGAGGAAGACCGCCAGATCGCGGCCGCCACCGGCAACCCGCAGGTCGGGTTCGGCGGTCTCCTCCTCGCGGCCTTCCGCGGCGACGAGACGGTGGCGACCGAGCTGATCGACGCCACCAGCCGGGCCGCGACCAAGCGGGAACAGGGCCGGATGGTGGACTTCGCGATGTACGCGACCGCCGTCCTCCAAACGGCCTCGGCCGGTACGACGCCGCCCGCGACGCCGCGCTCCGCGTCTTCGAGCAGGACGTCATCGGGTACGGCGTCCTGGTTGTCGGCGAACTCGCCGAGGCGGCCTCGCGCACCGGCGACACCAAGCTCGTCGAGTCCACCCTCGCCTGGCTGACCGAGCGCACCACCGCCACCCCGACCGACTGGGGCCGCGGCATGGAGGCGCGGGTCCGCGCTCTCCTCGACGGTGACGAGGACGCCTATCGCGCCTCGATCGACCACCTCAGCCGGACCAGCCTCCGCGTCGAGGTCGCCCGAGCGCACCTGCTGTACGGCGAGTGGCTGCGGCGCGAGGGACGTCGCGTCGACGCCCGTGATCAGCTGCGGCCGGCCCATGAGCTGCTGGTCGGGATGGGACTCGAGGCCTTCGCCGAACGGGCCCGCCACGAACTTCTGGCCACCGGCGAGACGGTCCGCAAACGCACGCCGGACACGCTCAACGACCTCACCGCGCAGGAGGCGCAGATCGCCGGCCTGGCCCGGGACGGCCTGACCAACCCGGAGATCGCCGCGCAGCTGTTCATCAGCCCCCGCACAGTGGAGTGGCATCTGCGCAAGACCTTCTCCAAACTCGGCATCACGTCGCGCCGCCAGCTCCGCACCGCGCTGACCCGCTCCGCCTGAGCACGGGGACCAGGGACTTCCACGGGCGCGACGACACCGTCCGCGAGCGACCCTCGGAGGAGGAACGTTCAAGGAGTGAAGCCGTGGAGCAGAGGCTCGAGGCAATCGTCGTACCAGTGTCGGACATCGACCGGACCCGGCACTTCTACCGTGCCCTGGGGTTTCGCCCGGATCTCGACCAGGTAGCCGGTGAGGGCCGGCGGGTCGTCCAGCTGACCCCGCCGGGATCGTTGTGCTCGATCGTCATCGGCACCGGCATCAGCTCGGCCGAGCCGGGATCGACGGTCGGCATCCTGACCGTCCCCGACGTCGAAGCAGCCGCCGCCGAACTGCAGGCGCGAGGCGCTGCGCCGGGCCCGATCACCGCCTGCCAGGACGGGTTCGCCCACACCTCGTTCCGCGACCCCGACGGCAACCTGTGGCTGCTGGTGGACGGCATTCACCTGAGCAGTTGAGTTCTGCGAACCGGCCTGAGCCACACACCAGCCGACCGGAGCGGGACGGCTCCGGTCGGCTTGTCTGGGGTGGCGCTTGGTCTGGGGTGGGATCAACGGGCGGCTCGCTCGATCACTTGGGTCACGGCCGACGGCTGGGACAGGGCGACCAGGTGGGATGCGCCGTTGACCTCGACCGTCTTCGCGCCGGCCCGGTCGGCCATGAAGCGCTCGGCAGCGGGGGCGATGGCGTGGTCGCCGGTCGGGATGACGGCGTACTTCGGCAGCGCGGCCGGGGCGGTCCGTTCGACCGGCTCAGTGAAGACCGAGGCCGCGACCGGACGCTGGGCGGCGACGAAGGCGGCCGCCTGGCGGGCCGGGATGTCAGCGGCGAAGACCGCGCGAGCCTTGTCCGGCTTGATCGCGAGGTCGACCCCACGGGTAGGTGATCACGGTGGTCGTGTCCGGACCGAGCTCGCTGCCCGGGAACTGCGAGTTAAGCGCACCGGCGTCGACGTGGTCGTCTCGGTGAAATGAATGGTGGACATGAGTGCGTTTCCTTCTGTGAGGGGATCCCCGGCGGGATCCGATGCCTCCACTGTTCGTGCCCGGGAAACTCGTCACACCCGTGGATCTCCCTGGTGTGACGACGTCCCGCACGCGTGACCGTGGAGGTGGAATAGCCACCCACTCACCCAGGGAGCACTCGAAATGAGCACCACAACCGCCGGCCTGACGAGCCGGGACCGCACGCACACCCTGTTCGCGCAGACGATGCAGTACGTCGCCACCACCACCGCACTGTTCGCCGCCGGCGCCTATCTCGGCCGCAACCTCCACGGCGGTGTCGGCATCATCGCCTTCATCGCCGCCTTCGGAACCCTGATCGGGATGCAGTTCGCCATCCGCCGATCGGTCGGCCTGGCCGTCGTACTGCTCAGCGCGTTCGGTCTGCTGATGGGGCTGGCGATCGCGCCGACCCTCGCGTTCTACGCCGCCGCCGACCCGACCGCGCTCTGGCAGGCCGGTGGCGCGACTGCCCTGTTCGTCGCCGGCTTCGGCGCCGCCGGGTATGCCACCCGCCGGGATCTGACCGCGATCGCCCGGATCGCCTCGTGGGCGCTGATCGCCCTGATCCTCTTCGGCATCGTGCTGATCTTCGTGCAGATCCCGGGCGGCGCGCTGATCTACTCGATCCTCGGCCTGGTGATCTTCGCCGGTCTGGTCGCCTTCGACTTCCAGCGGTTGCGGGTGTCCACCGACCTCGCGTCCGCACCCCTGCTGGCCGCGTCGATCTTCCTCGACATCCTCAACGTCTTCCTGCTCTTCCTCCAGCTCTTCAGCCGCTCGAGCGACTCCTGAGGTCGGCCCGCGTGAGCACCAGGGACTCTCACTGATGCGACGCAGACCCGGAAGAGCGACTGTAGGTGGGTACCTACCACACCACAGAGGGGTCAGCATGAACACCACGAATGCCCAGGCCGGGATCTTGTCTTACACCTCGGTCAACGACGTCAAGGCTGCGCTGGTCCGGGCCGCGACCGCGCACGGCGAGCACGAGAAGCGCACCGGCGAGGCGGATCCCGACTGGCCCGACTGGTACGCCGCCTACATGGTCGCCGAGTACGCCGGCACCGAACTCCCGCTCTGATCACACCGAAAGGAATTGCACTCTCATGGACATGAAGCTCGAGGTTCTGGTCATTCCCGTTTCCGACGTGGATCGGGCCAAGACCTTCTACAAGACTCTCGGCTGGCGGGAGGACGCGGACTTCGTCGGCGACGAGAACTACCGCGTGATCCAGGTGACCCCGCCCGGCTCCCCCGCCTCCGTCATCTTCGGCACCGGGCTGACCACGGCCGACCCGGGTTCGGCCCAGGGCCTGCATCTCGTCGTGACCGATATCGAAGCGGCCCGCGCCGAGATCGCCGACCGCGGGCTCGAGATCAGCGAGGTCTTCCACGACGCCGGCGGCGTCTTCCATCACGCCGGTACCGAAGGCCGGGTCGCCGGTCCGGATCCGAAGCACACGAGCTACAGCTCGTTCGCCTCCTTCGAGGACCCGGACGGCAACGGCTGGGTGCTCCAGGAAATCACCGAACGCCTTCCCGGCCGCTGACGATCAGGGGGTTGCAGAGCCATGACAAGCGACTACGACGTGATCGTCCTGGGCGGCGGATCACCTGGTGAGCATGCCGCCGGTGCGCTGGCAGCGGGCGGTCTGCGGGTAGCAATCGTGGAACGTGAACTGGTCGGGGGCGAATGCTCCTACTACGCGTGCATTCCGTCCAAGTCCTTGCTTCGCCCCGGAGAGGCCGTGCAGGAAGCACGCGACGCCGGCGCCACTGCCGAGGTCGACGCCGAGGCGGTGTTCGCCTGGCGCGACTTCATGGTGTCGGACTACTCCGACGCTGGTCAGGAGCAGTGGCTCGCGAAGAACGGCATCGCTCTGCTCCGCGGCACCGGCCGGCTCGCCGGACCAGGTGTCGTCGAGGTCGACGGCGTACGCCATACAGCCGACCACGTCGTGCTCGCCAACGGCGCCGAAGCGGTCATCCCACCGATCCCCGGCCTGCGGGAGCTCACCGGCGTCTGGACGAGTCGCGAGGCGACCAGCATGAAGGCGGTCCCGCGGCACCTCGTCATCATCGGCGGAGGTCCGGTCGGCGTCGAGATGGCGCAGGTCGTACGGCGTCTCGGCGGTCAGGTCACCCTGGTCGACGTCGGTCCCCACCTCCTGGGCCGGGAGCCCGCGGCGTTGGGCGACGCGCTCGGCGAGGCACTCCGGCGCGAAGGCATCGAGCTCGTCCTGGGCGCCGACATCAGCGAAGCGCGACGGGACGGCGACGACTACGTCCTGGTGTTGAGTGACGGCCGCGAACTGTCCGGCGACAAGCTTCTCGTCGCGACCGGCCGTCGCCCCCGGGTGGAGGGCATCGGGCTGGAGACCGTCGGCATCAAACCCAACCACCACGGCGTCCTCGTTGACTCCCGGCTTCGTGCCGGTGAGCGGCTCTGGGCAATCGGCGACGTCACCGGACTCTGGCCGCTGACCCACGTCGGCAAGTACCAGGGCGACATCGTCGCGGCCAACATCCTCGGCGAAACCAGGGACGCTCACTACGACGCCGTCCCGCGCGTCGTCTACACCGACCCGCAAGCCGCTTCGGTCGGCGCGACCGAGGCCCAGTACTCCGGTACGGCCGCGCTCTCCGGTGTCGCCAAGACGGCGACCTACACCCACAAGTACGCGGAATCGAACGGCTTCCTCACCTTGCTCAGTGACGGCGAGAAACTGGTCGGCGCCTACGCCCTCGGCCCTGAAGCCGGCGAGTGGCTCCAGCAAGCCGCACTGGCAATCCGGGCCGCAGTACCTCTCGACGTACTGCGCGACGTGATCCAGCCCTTCCCCACCTTCTCCGAGATCTACGTCGAGGCCCTGAAAGCCTTGCAGACCTAGCCATGCGATCGTTGCCCCATGAGTATCGAGGTCCGGCCGGCGACGGTCTTCGAGGATGTTCGTGCGGTCCTCGGTCCGAAGTCACCTGACTCCAACGTCTGCTGGTGCTTGAGCTACCGGATCCCGTCCAAGCTGAACAACGAGCTGCGCGGCCCGGCCCGGGGCGAGTACGTCGCCGGGCTGTGCCGCGCCGAGTCCGCTCCGGGAGTGCTCGCCTACGACGGCGACACCCCCGTCGGCTGGGCCGCGATCGCGCCGCGCTCGGAGACCTCCTTCGCCACCAACCGCAAGATCCCGCACCTCGATGAGCTGCCGGTCTGGTCGCTGTGGTGCGTCCGCGTCCGCCCCGGCCACCGGAAGCTGGGCATCTCGCACGCCCTCATCCCCGGCGCGGTGGAGTTCGCCCGCGAGCACGGCGCCCCGGCGGTCGAGGCCTACCCGCTGGACAACGGCGACGCCAAGGTCGATCTGACGATGGCGTACGCCGGGATCCGGAAGAACTTCGAACGCGCAGGCTTCACCAAAGCCGCCGACACCACCTCTGTCCTGGCCGGGCACCCACGGATCCTGATGCGCCTCGACCTGCGCTGACCTGCAAGCTGCTCAGCTCGCGGCAGGCTGCTGCAGGATGGCGACGCCAAGGCAGAGGGCCCACAGCAGCGACAAGATGATCGTGAACTGCCCCATCATCGCCGCGCTCGCGACCAGAATGATCGCCGAGCACACCAGGCCGACGTACCCGACCCACTTGGCCAGGACCACCGTCCGGACGATGACGACCGAGACGGCGAGGATCGTCAGTCCGAGTACCGTCATCGTGATGCTGCCGATGACGTTGTAGTTGAGGGCGGTGGAGTAGCGGAGGACTTCGAGCCCAGGCAGCGGCTCTCCATCGACCTTCACCATGTGCCCGATCACGCCACGCAGTGCGGCGGAGACCAGCAGGGTCGTACTGAAGACCAGCCCCATCGAACGGGCGAACGCCGTCCATTGCGGGGCCGCAGTCTTCGCTGTGAGGGTCCTGAAGTAGTTGATGAGCACAACGAACAACACGGCCGCGACGATCGCGCAGTACTGCGAAACGATGCCGGACACCTGGTTGCTGCTCTGCTGCCACCAGTCGAGCAGCTTCGCGTCGTCTGCTTTGTGCGGCACGTCGACGCTGGCGACGGTCCAGAAGAACGCGACGGCGAAGAGAATCGACGCGGCCGAGGCGACCTTCGCTGCTGTGGTGGTCCTGGTCGCCGGGGTGATCGCTTTCGTGGTTGTCATGACGGAACTCCTAGCTTCGAGCTGACTGAGTCCGTCCAGCGTCGTTCTTTCGCGAGGCACGAACGACGGAGTGGGCACCTGTCTTCGGATCAGGGCTGTCCCTGAGTACGCCGCGCGGTTTTGCTGCCACTATGACGAGATGGGCAGGAGAACGCGGGTGCTGGCGCGGGTGGTCACCTGGCCGCTCGCACCTGCCCTCTTCGCCGGACAGGTCGCGGTCCATCACCGACGCGGCGGTGACGCCCTCACCGGACCCTCGGACGTCCTCTACCTAGCCGCCATCTGGTCTGCTGGGTGGTCGGCGTACTCCTCACCTGGCGGGTCATCGACCAGCCCGCCGGCTGGGCCTTCCTGGGGCTCGGCACGAGCCTGACCTGGAGCGCTTTCACCGACCTGTACGCCGCCCTCGCGCTGGGACCGGACCAGGCGGCGAACGGACCCTTGATCGCCACCTTCAGCGACACCAGCTTCGTCTGGTGGTTCGTCTTCCTTGCCCTCGGCCTCCAGTTCACCCCGGCCGTCCGGCCGTCCTCCCGGGCGCTCCCCGTCCTGACGGTCGTCTCCGGCGTGGTCTTCCAAGTTGCTTCCCTGTTGCGCTCCTCGCATCTCGAGCGCCCGTACGACGACATCGTCAGTCCCTGGGCGATCGCGGGACTCGCCGGACCCATCGGTGTTCTGGCCGCGGTCTCGGTGATCCTGCTCGGCCTCTGCCTGCTTGCCTCGGTTTATGTGCTCGTGGCGGCCTTCCGTCGGGCCAGGGGTGAGGCCCGCCAGCAACTGCTGTGGCTGGTGGCCGGAGCGACGCCGCTGGCGCCGTGCGTGGTCGCGTCGTTCGCGGCGTCGTACCTGGGACACGACGAGATCGCCGGCTGGGTGTTGAGCATCTGCGTCATCACGATCGCGCTGGGTGCCGCGATGTCCGTGGCGAAGTACCGGCTGTACGACGTGGAGCGGATCGTCACCGACTCGGGGGCGTACGCGATCTCGACCGGCGCGGTCATCGCTGTCTTCGGCGTGGTGGTCGTGGTCATCACCAAAAGCCTTCCTGTACAGGCGGACTCGCAATTGCTGACGATCCTGGCGACACTGGCCGCGATCGGGGTCGCGCGCCCGGCGTACTCGTGGGCCCGTCGAGTGGTCGACCGGCGCTTCAACCGTCGCCGCTTCGACGCCGTTCAGGTGGTGCGGGCCGGACTTGCCCAGTCGCCGCAGCCCGAGCTCGGCGCTCTCCTGGTCGAGGCGACCGGTGACCCGCAGGTGCGCGCGCTCTTCCCGGCCGACGGCGGCTGGGTCACCTCGGACGGCCGCGTGGCCGTGCCCGGCTCGAACGTGGTCGACGTGCTACGCCGCGGGCAGGTGAGCGCGCGCATCGAGTTCGACCCGACGCGCAGCGACCGCAGCGTCGTGGAAGCCGTCGTCCAGGAGGCTGCCGCGGAGATCGACAACCTGGGTCTGCGGGCCGAGCTCGCCAGGCAGGTGGAGCAGATCACCGAGTCGCGGGCCCGGCTGGCCGGTGCGCATCTCGAGGAACGCCGGAGGATGGAACGCGACCTCCACGACGGGGCTCAGCAACGGATCCTCGCGATCGCCCTTCAGCTCCGTTCCGCCCGGGTCAACGGCGCCGATCCTGTACTACGCGCCGAGGTCGACCGCGCCATCACGGATCTCGCCCTGACGGTCCAGGAACTCCGCGACCTGGCCAGCGGACTGCAACCGGCAGCACTGGCCGGAGGTGGTCTGCGGGCCGCGACTGATGAGCTGGCCAGCCGGATCCCGGTGCGGATGAAGCTCGACGTGGTCGACCAGCGGTTCCCGGCAACCGTGGAGAGCGCGGCCTGGTTCGTCATCGCCGAGGCGGTCTCGAACGCCGTCAAGCATGCCGGTGTCGACGAGGTGGTGATCCGGGTCTCAGCGAGCTCGTCCCAGTTGCACGTCGCCGTCCTCGACTGCGGGGTGGGTGGAGTCGATCCTCGGGGTCGCGGACTTCAGGGGCTTGCCGACCGGATCGCCGCCCTCGGTGGGGCTCTCTCCGCCGGTGACCAACCTGGCGGCGGGACCCGGGTCGAGGCGGTGCTCCCATGCGGGTAGTCATCGCGGACGATTCCGCCCTGCTCCGGGAAGGTCTTGCCCGGCTGCTCGCGGAGTCGGGCGTCGACGTCTGCGAGATCGTTGCCGACGTCAACGGCTTGGTCGCGGCCGTCGATCGGCACCTGCCGGACGTGGCGATCGTCGACATCCGGATGCCACCCACCTACACGCACGAAGGCGCTGCTGCTGCGATCGAACTCCGGGATCGACTGCCTGCGCTCGGAGTACTGCTGCTGTCCCAGGCCGTCGAGACCCACTTCGCTTCCCAGTTGCTGCGGCGTCATGCCGAGCGGTTCGGCTACCTGCTCAAGGACCGCGTCGTCGACGTCGAGACGCTGATGGGCGCACTACGCACGATCTCAGCCGGCGGAACGGTCCTGGACCCGGAGATCGTCCGGCACCTGATGCGCGCGGACTCCGCCAGCAATCCCCTTGCAGCGTTGACGGAACGCGAGCGCGACGTCCTCGCCCTGATGGCAGAGGGCCGGTCCAACACAGCAATCGCGAACCGGCTGACAGTCAGCCTCAAGACGGTCGAGAGCCACATCGCAAACATCTTCAGCAAACTCGGACTCCATGGCGCCCAAGACGACCACCGCCGCGTCCTCGCCGTACTAGCCGCCCTCCAGGGAGCGCCCTAGCGGCTCGTCACGATTGCTCGCGGAGGAGGGCGACGTCGCTGACCAGCATTACGTGGTCGTGCATCGCCTGCGCGGCGGCGGCAGGGTCTCCGGCGACGATCGCGTCGGCTACCCGCTGGTGACCGGCCAGGGACTCGCGTGGCCGGCCCGGCTGCGAGAGCGACTCGAGGCGGGTCTCTTTGATCAGGTCGTGCAGCGCCTCCATCATGTCGGCCAGCAACGACGACCGGGCCGCGATCGTGACGGCACCGTGGAACTGTTCGTCGGCCTCGACCCCGCGGCCACCGGCCGAGATGTCGCGGTCCATCTCGTCCAGTGCGGCCCGGATCGCGGCCAGGTCGGCGTCCGTACGCCGGGACGCGGCGAGCGCGGCCAGCTTGGACTCCAGGGCGTCACGAGCCTCGATGATCTCGGGCAGCCGGTCAGCGTGGGCGCGGATCGCATCGATCACCGGCCCGGTCCGGACCCGCCCGGTCAGCACTGTGCCGTCGCCGTGCCGAACCGTCACCACTCCGATCACCTCCAGCGCGACCAGCGCCTGACTCAGGGTGGCCCGGCTGACCCCGAGCCGCGCCGCGAGTTCGCGCTCGGGAGGTAGCCGATCTCCGACTCCGAGACCGTTCGCGGCGATCCAGGTGGTGATCTGCTCGGCGACCTGCTCGTACAGACGGGCACGGAGTACGGGGCGGGGGAAGCTGTCGTCGGGCATGAGGACAGCTTATTGACAAGTGACGAATTGGGCTATTGGCTAGGCCAATGAGCCACGCCCCGGGCAGCGCACTGTCACGGGGCACTTCCGCCCCGAAGTTAGGACACGACCATGGGACCTGAGTGGGTAGCGATCCTCGCGCTGATCGCGCTCTTCGTGATCGGCACCGTGCTGCCGATCAACATGGGCGCGCTCGCGTACGTCGCGGCGTGGCTGGTCGGCATGTACTCGCTGCACCTGGACGAGAAGGAGATCCTGGCCGGTGTCAGCGGCGACCTGATCCTGACGTTGATCGGCGTCACCTATCTGTTCGCGATAGCGAGGAACAACGGCACGGTCGACCTGATAGTCGCCTACGCGGTGAAGGCCGTCGGCGGCCGGGTCGCGCTGATCCCCTGGGTGATGTTCGCGGTCACCGCCGTACTGACCTCGATCGGCGCCGTGAGCCCAGCCGCGTGCGCGATCATCGGGCCGATCGCACTCGGGTTCGCCGGCCGCTACAAGATCAACCCCCTGATGATGGGCATGTTCGTCGTCCACGGCGCGCAGGCCGGCGGCTTCTCCCCGATCAGCATCTACGGCACGATCACCAACTCCGTGATGAAACAGAACGGCCTCCCCTCGAGCGAGCTCACCATCTTCTTCTCCAGCCTCGTCGTGAACCTGGTGATGGCGACGATCCTGTTCATCCTGCTCGGCGGCCGCAGGTTGATGGCGCAGCGCGTCGACCCGAACGACCCGGACACCTTGGCGGATGACCTGCACGAGGGAGGCGCGACGGTGCCCGCCCGCGGCTACGGTACGGCGACGCTAACCGGCACCCAGGCTCTCGGCGTACGGCGGGATCAGGTGCTGACGCTGATCGCCTTCGTCGGTGTCGCCGTGGTCGCGTTGGCCTTCGACAAGAACATCGGGTTCGTCTCGATCACCGCCGCCGTGATCCTGGCGACGCTTGCACCCAGGGAGCACAAGGACGCGGTCCGGCAGATCGCCTGGCCGACCGTCCTGCTGGTCGCCGGCGTCAGCACGTACGCCGCCATCCTGACCGAGGCGGGCTCGCCGCAGTTCGTCGGCAAGTGGGCCGCCGGGCTCGGCGCGGCTGCGATCGGCGCGCTGATCCTCTGCTACGTCGGCGGCGTGGTGTCGGCCTTCGCGTCCTCGACCGCCTTGCTGCCGGTGATCATCCCGATCGCCCTTCCGCTGATCAGCAACGGCGGGATCAGCGCGGGCTTCTTCATCGCGGCGCTGGCTGTCTCCTCGACAATCGTGGACGTGAGCCCCTTCTCGACCAACGGCGCCCTGATGCTGGCGAACAAGCCGGACACGATCTCGGAACCTGTTTACTACAAGCAGATCCTGATCTACAGCACGATCGTCGTACTGGTCGGGCCGCTCCTGGTCTGGGCCGCTCTAGTGCTACCGGGTTGGTGACGCCGATGCCCGGTCCTCTCCACGATCTCCTCGTCGTCGACCTGTCCCGCGCCCTCGCGGGACCGCACGCGACCATGATGCTCGGGGATCTGGGCGCCCGGGTGATCAAGATCGAGGCGCCCGGCCGCGGCGACGACACCCGGGGCTGGGGACCACCGTTCGTCGGCGATCCCGCCGAGTCGACGTACTTCCTCTCGGCCAACCGCAACAAGGAGTCGATCGCGCTCGACCTCAAGGACGACGCTGACCGGGACGTGTTGTTGCAGCTGGTCGACCGCGCCGACGTGGTGGTGGAGAACTTCCGGACCGGCGTCCTCGAGCGACTCGGGCTCGGCATCGACGCACTCCGCGAACGCAACCCGCGCCTGGTGGTGCTGTCCATCACCGGCTTCGGCCATGACGGTCCCGAGGGCGGCCGGGCAGGCTACGACCAGATCGCGCAGGGCGAGGCCGGGCTGATGTCGCTGACCGGCTCTGGCCCGGACGATCCACAACGCGTCGGTACGCCGATCGCGGATCTCCTGGCCGGGATGTACGGCGCCTGCGGCGTGCTCGCGGCACTGCACGAACGCGCGAGCACCGGTGTTGGCAGCGTGGTCCGAACCTCCTTACTCGCTGCGGTCGTCGGGGTGCATGCGTTCCAGGGCACCCGGTACACGGTGGCCGGCGAGGTCGGTGTTGCTCAGGGCAACCACCATCCGTCGATCGCGCCGTACGGGCTGTTCCACTGTGCCGATGGTGCGGTGCAGATCGCGGTCGGAAGTGAGAGCCTGTGGCAACGGTTCCGCTCGGCGTTCGCGATCGAGGTCGACGGGCTCGGGACGAATGCGGAGCGGGTGGCGGACCGGCAGCGGGTGATCGAGGTGGTGGAGCAGGCGTTCGCGGCGTGGCCGGCTGAGGCGTTGCTGGCGAGGTTGGACGAGGCCGGGATCCCAGCCGGCAAGGTGCGAACCCTCGACGAGGTCTACACCTGGAACCAGACCGCCAGCCAGGGATTGCTGATCGAAGTCGAGCATCCAACCCTCGGCACGCTAACGCTCCCCGGCCCGCCACTGCGCTTCTTTGCAGATGATGACGAGACGACGCGGCGGGAGCATGGGGCTCCGCCGACGCTTGATCAGCACGGCGAGGCGATTCGGGCCTGGTTGTCATGAAGCGACCGGGTGCGCGGGAGTTGATCGAGGTGGTGCTCGACGCCGGCTCGTTCGAGTCGTGGGATCAGCCCGTCGACCACGCATCGGCGCAGGCGGAGCCGGCGTACCGGGAGCAACTGGAGGCGGCGGCCGCGCGGGCCGGGACTGACGAGTCCGTGCTGACCGGGCGTGGGCTGATGCATGGGCGCCCGGTTGCGGTTCTGGTGAGTGAGTTCGGGTTCCTGGCCGGCTCGATCGGGCGGGCCGCCGCTGCCCGGATCACTGCCGCCGTACTGCGGGCGACGGCTGAGCGGTTGCCCATCCTCGCGTCGACGGCCTCGGGTGGAACCCGGATGCAGGAAGGCGCGCCCGCGTTCGGCGAGATGATCCGGATCTCCCGGGCCCTGATGGCGCACAAGGCGGCCGGCCTGCCGTACTTGGTGCATCTGCGGCATCCCACCACCGGCGGCGTCTTCGCCTCCTGGGGATCACTCGGGCACGTGACGGTCGCGGAGCCCGGTGCATTGATCGGCTTCCTCGGCCCCAAGGTCTACCAAGCCCTGTACAGCGAGCCGTTCCCGCCCGAAGTTCAGATAGCCGAGAATCTCGCGGCGCATGGCGTGATCGACGGGGTCGTCGAGGCCGAGGAACTCCCGGTCCTGCTCGACCGGGCGCTCGGGGTGCTCGTCGATCCAGCGACGCCGGCCACGTTGGCCCGGCGTACCGGGGAGGTCGGCACGACGGACGGTTGGCAGTCCGTACTGCGAACCAGGCGGCCCGATCGTGCCGGAGTACGAGAACTGCTGCGGTACGGCGCAGCCGGCACGGTCCGGCTGACCGAATCCGATGCAAGCATGATGGTCGCGCTGACCCGGCTCGACGGGCAGCCTTGTGTGCTGGTCGGCCAGGATCGTTCGCAGGACAAGCCGATGGGACCGACCGCACTGCGGCAGGCACGTCGTGGCATGCGGCTCGCCGAAGACCTGGGACTGCCGCTCGTCACCGTCATCGACACCCCGGGCGCGGAACTGTCAGCCGCGGCCGAAGAGGGCGGAGTCGCCGCGGAGATCGCCCAGTGCATCGCGACGATGGCGACGCTGACCGTGCCCACCGTGTCGCTACTGCTCGGCCAAGGGACCGGCGGCGGCGCCCTCGCGTTGCTCCCGGCAACTACCGTGATCGCGGCAGAGCACGCCTGGCTGGCACCACTGCCACCCGAGGGCGCGAGCGCGATCATGTACGGCGACACCAGCCACGCCGCCGAGCTCGCGTCGGCCCAGCGGATCACCGCGATCGCGCTCCACCAGGCCGGCACGGTCCACCACATCGTCCCCGAACGCGACGACGACACAGCCGAGACCCTGGCCACCGCCCTCGCCGCCGAATGCGCAAACCACCTGACCACCCTGGCATTCAGTTGAGTACTCAACTATTGTCATAGTATGGCGATCTTCCGGTTGAATCATGCGGTGCTGTACGTGCGGGATGTGGCCGAGAGTGTGGCCTTCTACCGCGACGTGCTGGGATTCGGGTACACCGAGACCGGGGACCTGATCCCAGGGGCGGCGTTCCTGCGTGCGCCGGGGTCGACCAACGACCACGACCTGGGATTGTTCGAGCTCGGCGCCGGGGCTGGACCGTCGGGCGCCGGCCGGACAACGGTCGGGCTCTACCACCTCGCCTGGGAGGTGGACACCCTCGGCGACCTCGAGGATCTCGCGAAGGCCTTGACCGACGCGGATGCGCTGGTCGGGGCCTCGGACCACGGCACCACCAAGTCGCTGTACGGCAAGGATCCCAGCGGACTGGAGTTCGAGATCGTCTGGATCATCCCGGCGGACCTGCTCACCGACGAGGACCGCCAGAAGGCAGGCGTCGCGCGCCTCGACCTGGCCGCCGAGATCACCAAGTACGGCCGCGACGCCCGCAGCGGCACCGGCATCTCCCGCTGATACCTGCCGGGTATTACAGGGAGCCGAACAGGTCTTGGACCTGATCCGCTCCGGACGAGCACAGTCAGAGGTATGAAACCTGGGATCAATCGCGAGGCCGTGCTGTGGTCGGCGGCCGAGGCGAGGCGTGGTCAGCGGCCGGTGTTGGTGATGCTGCACGGCTGGAGTTATGACGAGACCCATCTGTACCGGCGGCTGACGGACCGGCTGCCGGACGAGCTCGTGGTCGCCTCGGTCAGGGCGCGGATCCCGGAAGCCGGCGGCTACGCGTGGTTTCCCAGTGCGGGGAACCCGATCGGCGATCCCCAGCCCGAGGTGGCGAACGCCGCCACCGAGGACGTCCTCGACTGGATCAGCACCATCGACGCACCGTCGATCGGTCTGCTCGGTTTCTCCCAAGGTGGCGCGATGGTGCACCAGTTGATGCGCCATGCGCCAGAGCGCTTCGCGTACGGCGTGAGTCTGGCGGGGTTCGTCGTCCGCGATCAACTACCCGGTGACACCACTCTGGCCAAGCTGCGTCCCCCGATCTATTGGGGTCGCGGTCAGGACGACTGGGTCATTCCGGCCGACGCCGTCGCCCGCACCTCCCGCTGGCTCCAGGACCACGCGACCGCCGAGACCCACGTGTATCCCGGCCTCGGTCACGACGTCGCCGGTCAGGAGATCGGCGACCTGGTCACCTTCGTCACCAACCAGCTCGTCCGAAGCCGGTCAGGACAATCCCATGCGTCATGACCTCGAGTTCGACGCCGAAGGCGCCACCCTGCGCGGCTGGCAAGTTCGCCGAGGTGTTCGCCGCTGCCGGCCTGGCAGTCCTGGTCTTCGACAACCGCGGCTGGGGCGACTCCGGGACGGCACCGGGCAAGCCGCGGTACGAGATCGACCCCTGGGAACAGATCCGCGACTACCAGCACGCGATCACCTCCGCACAGAACCGGCCCGAAGTGGATCCGGACCGGGCGAACCAGCAGCCACAGTGCCGGTCATCGGCAACGATCCCGGTGAACTGGTCGGCTTGCCGACGCCGGACTCGTACGAGTGGTTCACCCAGGCACGAACAGAGCTGGACCCCGATTGGCCCAACGAAGTGACGCTCCGCAGCCTGGACGACTTCTACGGCTACGAGCCCGCGAGGTACCTGCCGGACATCACTCCGACCCCACTGCTGATGATCGTCGGCCGCGAGGACGGCCTGACGGGCGGCAACCTCGCGGCCTCGGCGTACCAGACCGCAGCCGAACCGAAGAAGATCGTCTTCCTCCCCGGCGGCCACTTCGCCGCCTACACCGGCGCCGGATTCACCGTCGCCTCCCAGGCAGCTCGCGACTGGTTCCTTTCACATCTGTGACTCGGCCTTTCACCTACGGTTTCCGGAGCGAGCGAGGACGGAACGGAACGGTGGCCGGCCCGGACGGAACCGGGGCGTCCTCGGGCCGGCTGAGGTCCCGGTCGAAGACCCGGACGACCGAGTTGCCGGCCAGGTCTTCGAGGATGGGATTCACGACCAGGTGGTACGTCGCTGAGCTCCAGGGATGCGATGGCGTCAGGCGCCACGCTCTCTCTGCTGGGTCGATCGCTCCCACCCCGTCGACCGGGTGACCGTCCGGACCGATCGCCTGAAGGCAATGAGCGAGCAGACCATGATCCAGCGGCCGGTCGAACTCGACCACCAGGGGCCCACGAGAACCGTCCGGCGGTGTACTCAGGATCCATTGGCCGGGGTCGATCCGGCGTCGCTCGTCGCTGCCGACCCGGTAACGCCGTTCGCTGCCGCTTCGGAGCGGAATCCCCTGCGCGTCAAGGAATCCCGGATCGACCACAAGCCGGAACGAGGCGCCGGAGTGCAACGCGGATCCGCCGGCCAGGCCCCGCTTGATCCGGCCGGGGTCCAGCAGCACCGTCAGCCGAACCCGGTCTGCGTCCCAAAGCTCATGATCGGCAGGCAGCAGGGCTCCGTCGATCGTGTCCCCCGCATCGTCGACCAGCCGGACGTTGTCGGCGACGTACCCCTGAGCCATCGGCGCGCTGAACTGCACATAACACCGAAGCAGGTTGCGCGGCACCTCATCCGTTGTCGGATAGATGTCCACGACCTCAGTGCTCGACGGACGCTCCGGCCGTGGCCGGGTCAGCGTCGCGACGACGACGCCGCCGGCCCGCACGACGTACGTCGTACCGTCGACGAAGCCGAACCTCGGCACGAAACTGAGATCGTCGCCGTCCTGACGCACGCGTCCAGCAGTCGGCGGAAGGTCAACGATGTCCGCGTCGGGCCGGACCTGGACCTCCGTCCCCGCCGGCACGCCCCGGAGCCGGATACCGCCCGCGTCCCAGGACGCTTCGATCACAGCGAGTCGACCTTCAGCGAAAGCAGGTGCCGCCGGCTCCCGTCTGTCCGCAGCGCCAGCACGTAGTCGGGGCCGAGGTTGTCCAGCCGGATGACGCCGGTCAGCTGTTCCTTGGCGCGCGGTACGCCGATCGGCTCCGTCGGCTCGGTCAGCGGCTCCTGCCCGTCGATGTCGGCGCAGTCGATCTTCACCAGTCCGTGCGAACTGTTGGCCACGAGCAGGTGTTCCCGGCCGTCACGGACGAAGGAGACCATGTCGAGCGGTTGGTTGCCGAAGCCGAGCTCGGCCACGGTACGGCCGACGATCCGCCCGCCGGGAGTCAACTGTGTCAACGGGATGTGCACCACCGGCGTACAGGTGTACCCGGCGAGGATGCTCCGGCCCTCGTCGTAGGGGACGAACGCACGGATCGGCGCCTCGGTCTCCCACTTGCCGTGCGACACGTGATAGATCTCGAGACCGGTGTCGGCCGGCTCGCCGTCGAACGGGAACGGGATGCGCCGGAGCCGGGAGGAGAACTCCTCATTGGACAGTCCTGCCACCAGCAGGACTCCCGCCACGTAGGCCAGGTCGGTGACGGTGCCGGTACGCATCGGACCGCGGCTGAGGTGGATCGTGCGTCCGTCGGGGAGCTGCAACTCCTCCCCCTCGGCATCGATCGACAGCGTCACGTTGACCCGCTGATCGTCGTCGGCGGGAGCATGCGGTACGGCGACTTCGGCGAACCGCACGTCGTCGAGAGGGACGTCGGTGATCGCGCCGTCATCGGGATCTATCCGCACGAGCACGGGCTGGCTCGTGTCGCCGCGACCGCGCTGCACGGAGAGGTAGATGTTGTGCGAGCCCGGGTGCACGGCCAGGTCCTGGATGAGTACGTCGCTCGCGTCGCAGCCCAGGAACGAACCGACGTGCGCGTCCACGTCCTCGAGCTCGAACGAGTCGGCCCCGGCCTCGCCGCCCGGATCGGCGACATCGATGGCGAACACCTTCGCCGCGGCGTTGTCGGCGACGAACAGGATGCCCGCCGGTCCGAACGCGATCGGGCCGACCGACCGAACGTCCGGAGTACCAGCCCGCAGTCCGTAGTCATTCATCACAGAATTCCTCGCTCTTCTCGTAGGTCAGACCTCCCACGAGGCCCAGCATGCCACCGGCACCAACCCCCTCCCCAGCTCTGGGAAGGCTCGGACGTCACCTCACGGGTGGACCTGGGAGCCGAAGCCGAGGTCGAGGCGGACGGACTCGAGGATGAGGAACGCGGTGCTGGCGGTGTACACGTCGGCGGCGGCGAGGACCCCGGTGTACTTCTTGATCACCGGCGCGGCCGCGTACTCGACCTGCGCGTCCTGGTAGGTCTTGACCCCGGCCCAGCTGTTGTTGCCGTACTTGGTGAAGAACGGGGTCGGATCGACGGTGACCAGCGCCTTCTTGACACCATCGATCAGGTCGGCCACGTACTGCTGGTGGATGACCAGATCGCCCCGGGTGCCGGGCCGGCCCATGTGACCGCCGATGTAGTGCTTCCACGGGTACTTCAGGGCCTTCGCGGGGGCCGCGATGGCGCCGGGGACATCCTCGGCGATGTTGAGGCTGGCGAACGGCACCCAGCCGGGCAGGTTGATGTCGACCAGCATGAGCGTCTCCTGCCTCGGCAGGTGGATGTAGATGTTGTCGGGCGTGTGGTTCGTACCGTGGTAGGCAAGCTCGATCCGCTCCCCGCCGACGCGAAGCGTGCGGTGGGTTTCGAAGGTCAGGTCGGGTACGGGTCTGGTCGGATCGTTGTCCCGGGCAAGCAACCGCTTCGTCTCGGTGTGGCCGACTCGGGTCACGTGACGGCCGAACAAGGACGAGGCGCCCAGGTGGTCCGCGTGGTGGTGCGAGTAGACGAGGTGGGTCACCTTGTTGGACACGCCGTTGGCGGATGCGATCTCGTCGATCGCGCGCTGCAGGTTGTGACCGATGGTGGGCGGGGCATCGAACAGCACCACCCCGTCCTTGGTGGTCAGGAACGCCGCCTGGTAGGTGCCGTCGGTGACCCAGTACAGGTTCTTCTCCAACCGCCCGACGTAGTAGCCCTGCGCATTGAGGGCCGGGCCCAGGGCGGACGGCGGTATCGGCGCGTAGTCGGGCAGCGTGTCGTCGGCGAAGGCCGGTTCGGCGAGGGCACCGCCGGCCAGGGTACCGATCGCCGGGACAGCGGCGAGCGCGGCGCCCCGGGCGAGGAACGAGCGGCGGTTGGTGGCTGGGGATGACATGGTCGTCCTTTCAGAGACAGGGAAGATTTCAGGCGCCATACGCCGGTACGACCGCGCCGCTGATCGGCGCGGCGGCGTCGCTGACGAGGTAGACGACGAGGTCGGCGATCGCCTCCGGCGAGACGGCGTGCGCTAACACCTCGGGAGGTACGAACTGCCGGTTCTTCTCGGTGTCGATGAGCTGTGGCGCGACCGCGTTGACCCGGATCCCGAGCGGGCGTAGTTCGAGGTCGAGCAGCCGGGTCAGGTGAACCAGGGCCGCCTTGCTGAGGCTGTACGTCGCCATCCCGGCGGTCGGCTCGACCCCCTGGCGGGCAGCCACGTGCACGATGGCGCCCGAACCACGTTCCCGCAGGTACGGCGCCACCGCCTGGGTCAGCCACAACGCTGTACCCGCGTTCACGTCGATCATCAGCCGCAGGTCCTCGGGCGTCGCGTCCAGCGCATCACCCAGGTGATAGGTGCCGATCGTGTTGACGAGTACTTCGGGCGGACCGACCTCGGCGGCGATCCGGTCGACGAGGCTCTTGGCCACGACCGGGTCAGTCGGGTCGCCGACCTCGTACCGGATGCCGTCGGGCAACTCCTTCAACGCGTCCTCGTTGCGGTCGAGACCGACCACCGTGAACCCGGCGGCGGCGAGCTTCTGCGCCGTAGTACGGCCAAGCTCTCCCCCGGCGCCGGCCAGGATCGCCACCCGCGCGGTCACGGGTGCACCTGCGAGCCGGTGCCGAGGTCGAGGCGGATGGACTGGAGGATGGAGAACGTCGTGCTGGTGGTGAAGGCGGGAACGTCGGCGGCCCCCAGAACGCCGGTGTACTTGGCGATGACCGGTGCGGCGGCCTCCTCGGTGACGGCGTCGAGGTAGCCGCCCACCCCGGCCCACGCATTCGCCCCGTACTTGCTGAAGTAGGGCGTCGGGTCGACCGAGCCGAGCGCGGCATGCGCGCTGTCGACGATGTCGGCGATGTACTGCTGGTGCAGTACCACATCGTCGCGGGTGGCCAGTCGGCCGAGATGACCGCTGATGAGGTACTTCCACGGGTAGGCCAGGGCCTGGTCCGGAGCACTGATGTACCCGGGCACGTCCTCGCTGAGGTTCAGGTTGTAGATGGGCACCCAGCCCGCGTTGACGACGTCGATCAGCATCAGCGCGTCGTGGTCCGGGAAGTGGAGGTAGATGTTGTCCGGCGAGTGGTTGGGCCCGTGGTACACCAGCTCGACCCGTTCGCCGCCGACCTCGAGCGTGTAGCTGTCCTCGAAGGTGACCTCCGGGGCCGGTCGGGTCGCGTCGTTGTCCCGGAGCAGAAGCCGCCGCGTCTCCGCGTGCCCGATCCGCACGATGTCGTCGCCGAAGAGGTTCGCGGCACCGGCGTGGTCGGCGTGGTGGTGGGAGTAGACCAGATGGGTCACGGTGTTGCCGATGCCCTCGGCCGCCGCCACCTCGTCCACGGCCCGCCGCAGGTTGTGGCCGATGGTCGGCGGGGCGTCGAACAGGACGACCCCGTCGAGCGTCGCGAGGAACGCCGACTGGTAGGTGCCGTCGGTGACCCAGAACAGGTTGCGCTCGACGCGGCCGACGAAGTAGCCCTGCTCGTTGAGGGCCGGACCGAAGGCCGACTCGGGTACCGGTACGTAGTCCGGCAGTTCGTTCGCGCTCATGCTCACCCTCTGTTGGTTGCGCAGTGATCAGGACGTCTCGAGGTTCGCCGCGAGGCCGGTGATCGGGCGTCACCTGATTCAGGTGATCTCCGCGAGTACGCTGACCAGGTGCCTGGAGAAGATGGCGCGTCCCGGACCGGACTGATCGACCGTCACGACCTGGTCGCCGCGCTGGATCACGCGGTCGAGAAGCAGCTGACGGTGATCACAGCGCCGGCCGGCAGTGGGAAGACGTCGCTGCTGCATGCGTGGGCCGACCGACAGCCCCGGGTCGCCTTCCTCTCGGTCAAACCGGCTCAGCACGACGCGCAGCTGTTCTGGCTCAACCTGCTGGGCGCGATCCGTGCCGTCACCGGCGGTACCGAGCCGCCACCCCCGGCGCCGGGGTTCAACGGTCAGGCCATGGTGGACAAGGTGCTGTCCGAGCTCACGGCGTACGGCGGGCCCTTCGTCCTCATCATCGACGACCTGCACGAGCTGACCTCCGCCGAGGCGAACGAGCAGCTCACGGCCCTGGTGACGAACCTCCCCGCGGAGGTCCGTGCTGTCGTCGCCACCCGCCGCGACCCCCCGCTGCGCCTGCACCAACTCCGGCTGGCGGGACAGCTGGCCGAGATCCGCGCCGCGCAACTGCGCTTCACCGAGGACGAAACTCGCGAGATCCTCACCGCCGCCGGAATCAAGCTGCCGGACCCGGTGGTGACGACGCTGTACGAGCGGACCGAGGGCTGGGCGGCCGGGCTACGGCTGGCCGTCCTCTCCCTGGTCGGGCACCCACATCCGGAGCAGTTCGTCGCCGAGTTCTCCGGCAGCGATCGCACGGTCGCCGAGTACCTGATGGCGGAGATGCTGGACCGGCAACCGCCAGAGGTGCAACGGCTGCTCCTGCGCACCTCCCTGCTGGACCGGGTCAACGGCGAGCTGGCCGATCTGCTCACCGGCGCGGAAGGATCGGAACGGATCCTGCTGGAGCTGGAGGACGCCAACGCGTTCGTACTGTCACTCGATCCCGCGCGCACCTGGTTCCGCTACCACCACATGTTCAGCGGCCTGCTCCGGCTGGAGCTGCGCCGTACCGTCCCCGGCGAGGTCCCGAACCTCCACCGGATCGCCGCGCGGTGGCTCGCCGACCACGCCGACATCGCCGAGGCCATCCGTCACCTGCAGGCCGCCGGAGATTGGACGGACGCTGCCCAGTTACTCACCGACCACGCCCTCAGCCTCACCCTCGACGGTCAGGCCGGGACCGTGGCGATGCTGCTGCGCACCTTCCCCACCCGGATCGGCGACGACTCCCCCGGGCTGGCCCTGGTCCACGCGATCGCCGACCTCGAGCAACTCCATCTCGACCAGGTCGACGCGCACCTCGACGTGGTCCGGGCGTACGCCGCGACGACGCCACCCGACCGTCAGCACCGCCTGCGGATGGCCATCGCGTCTCTGGACCTGCTGTCGGCGCGGCTGCGCGGTCACCTCGACAGCGTGTTCGAGCAAGTGGACGCCCTGCCCGCGACTGTCGGCGAGTCCACCACGGACGTGGCCCTGGGCAACGACCTGCGGGCCATCGCGCTACTGAACCTCGGCGTCACCGAGGCGTGGTCGCTGCGGCTAACGGAGAGCGAGAAGCACCTGCTGGAAGGCGCCTCCCTCGCTCGCGACATCGGGCGGCCGTATCTGAAGGTCGCGTGCCTCGCCCACCTCGGATTCGCCGCCGCCGGCCACTCCTTCGCCGAAGCCCGCCAGCATGCCGAAGACGCCATCGCGGAGGCTGCGCGGCACGGCTGGGACACCGAACCGGTGATCGCCCCCGCGCAGGCGACGCTCGCGGGCATCCTCATCTGGACAGGTGAGTTCGACCACGGCGAGAAATGGCTGGAGCGCGCCAGGCGCGCCACCCAGGCCGGCGGCGAGCCGGGCATCCGCCTGGTGATCCATCTGATCTCCGCGGTCCTCCAGGCGGCGCGCGGCCGCCACGGCGACGCACTCGCGGAACTCGTCGCCGCCGGACAGGTGCGTGCCGGGATGGCCGGCATGCACGCACTGACGTCCCGGATCACCGGCTGGACGATCGCCACCCAGGCCCGCCTCGGGAACGTCGACCAAGCGCGGGCCACCCTCGGCTCCGTCGACGCCGAGCTGGCCACCGCCAGTGAGATCCGCACCGCGGCCGCGGTGCTCCGCCTTACCGAGCAGGACCCCGCCGGCGCCCGGCGCGAACTCCGACCCGCGCTCGAGGCCGGTGCGCCGGTGAACCTCGCCCTCATCGAGGCCCACCTGCTGGACGCGCTGGCCTGCCGGGAGCTGGGCGACCAGCACGCGATGCGGGCAGCCGTCGAGCAGGCTCTGCACCTGGCCGAACCGGACCGGCTGATCCTGCCCTTCGTCCTGACCGGCACCCGCGAGCTGCTCACAGAGCTGCCGTCGCACGGTACGTCGCACGCCGCGCTGGTCGCCGACATCCTCGACGCCGTCCACGGCGACGACCCCAACCACGCCGCCGTACCCGGACCGTCCGAGGATCTCAGCCCCAGCGAGTTGCGCGTCCTCCGCTACCTGCCGACCAACCTCACCCGGCCCGAGATCGCCGCCGAGCTCTCGGTCTCCCCGAACACCGTCAACACTCACATCCGCCGCATCTACACCAAGCTCGCCGCCACCGACCGATCCTCGGCCGTCCAGCGCGCCCGCGAACTGCGCCTCCTATCCTCCGGCCGAGCCTGAGGCCGTCTGGTCAGGTCGCGCCGATCAGGCCATGGGCGAGAGCGAACAGAACGAGTTCGGCCCGGGTCGCCAGCTTGAGCTTTCGCATGATGTGAGCTCGGTGTGTGTCCACAGTCCGCACCGAGATGTAGAGCTCCTTACCGATCTCGGAATTCGTATGGCCGAGGGCGAGCAGGGACAGGACATCGCGCTCGCGGTCCGAGATCGGCTCGAGTGCCGGTACGCGGTCGGCGATCACCAACTGGGCACCGAGATCGGGGTCGACATACCGCTCACCGGCCGCGACGCGGTGGATCGCCTCGATCAACTCGGTGTCGGACGCCCGTTTGGGCACGTAGCCGTGGGCGCCGGCAGCCAGCGCCCGCCGTACTGACGTCGGCTGAGCCAAGGACGAGACGACGAGGATCCTCGTCGACGGAGATTCCCCGAGGACATCCTGGATGGCGTCGGCCCCGCTCTGCCGCGGCAGCACCAGGTCCAGCAGGACGACATCGGGTTGCAGCGTGCGGGCCGCCTGGATGGCCTGCGGGACAGTCTCCGCCTCGCCGACGGTCGTCAGGTCGGGCTCGCGATCGAGTCGGGCCCGCAGCGACGCACGGATCAGCCGGTGATCGTCGACGAGCAGGAGGCGGATCATCCGCGCCGTCCGATGATGACCGTGGCGCGGGATCCGCCGACGGTTCGGGGCTCGAGCTCGATGACGCCGTCGAACCGGGCGACCAGCCGGCGGCACAGGGTGAGACCGAGCCGTGTACCCGTCGCGTAGCCGCTGCTCGAGATCGGCCCGATCCCGTCGTCCTCGACGACGAGGATGCTGCGATCGCTCTGCGTCCGGGACCAGATGTGAATGCGGCGGGCACCGGCCGCGGCCGCATTGGCCACCAGGTTCCTGAGCACGAGCCGGAGCACGCCTGACGGGATCGGCAGATCCTCGACCGGCCCTGTGATGACCTCCATCCGACGCTTGCTGTCGGCAACCGCCTGCCGGACACAGTCCACTGTCAGCGCCGAGCTGTCGCCGGTGTCCCCTTCGGCCTGCACCGCCTCCAGGATCGAGTCGACCAGCTCGATCGCGTTGATCACGCCGCGGCGCACGTCATCGCTGTGCAGGGCGGAGAGCAGCGACGACTTGACCTCGTGCGCCAGCAGTGCGGCATGATCCTCGAGCGCTTCGGTCCTGCGGGCAAGCCGGGAGGCGTGCTCCGCGAGACGCTCAGCGGTGGCGGACGGGTGCCGCACCACTGTTCCCGTTGAGAGAGTCTGCATGAGAGAAGGTCAGTACGAGACGGTCAGCCGGTCGTTGACTGTGGTGACCCCGGGGGCAGCCCAGGCAGCCGCGACGGCCGCGTCGTGCTCGGACCAGGAGCGCACGCTGCCGCTCAGCGTCACCGTTCCGTTCGAGGTCGCCACGGAGAGATTGTCGGCGTCGATCTTGGCGTCCCGCTTGAACGCGCTCTGGATGGCGTCCGTGACCCCGGTGATCGTGCGGGCGGCACTGTCCACCACGATCTCGTTGTCGACGCCGAGCACGCCGAGAATGTTGCCAGCGACGAACGCCGCCTCGTCCCGCTGGTACTGCCAGTCGACCGTGCCGGACAAGGTGACGTACGCGTCCTGCACCTTGGCGTCGACGTTGGCCGGGATCAGGGAGTCGAGCAGCATCGCCTGCAGTACATCACCGCGGACGTCGGCATCGAGGCGACGGCTCTCGGTGAGAATCCGTACCGACAGGTCGTTCTCGACGAACACGACGCCGTGCACCCGTTCCGCGGCCGACTTGGCCTCCCGCTTCTGCCGCAAGCTGCCGACGGTCCCGCGCAGCGTGACCGTTCCGTCCTCGGCGGACACCGCGATCTCCTCGCTGTCCACCACCTTCGGGTCCCAGAACAGCTCGTCCTTGACGGTCAGAGCCAAAGCCTTGTCAGTCATATCTCCTCCTGAGGATCGGGGTCTCGGCCAGACGATCCGGCCGGTAAGTGCTGATGACTTCCACGCTAGGTGCGGCCCCCGGAGACAACTGTGTTGTGCGTGCACTCCCCCTTGCTCCTCGTGCCGAGACCTGCCAGAGAAGCGTCCAGGCACGGGCGACGTCGTGAGGTCGCCCGTGCCTGGTGGGTGGGTCAGTACTTGATCGTCAGCTCGTCGCTGACGGACGTGACGCCGGGCGCCGCCCAGGCGGCGGCGATCGCCTCGTCGCGCTCGGCCCACGACTTGACCGTTCCCTTGACGGTGACGGCACCGTTGAGGGTCGAGATCCGAAGCCCTTCGGCATCCAGCGTGGCGTTGCGCTGGAAGGCCTTCTTGATCGACTCCTCCGTGTCCGTGGCGCTCGGCAGCGGCGGCGTGAGCTCGATCTCGTTGAAGACATCGAGGGCGCCGGCGATGCTCGAGGCCACGAAATCCGCCTCGTCGCGCTGGTACTGCCAGTCGACCGTGCCGGTCAGCGTGACGAAACCGTCCGTCACCTTGGCATCGACCGACGCCGGTACGAGGCTGTCCAGCATCAGAGCCTGCAGGACCAGGCCGCGCAGGTCGGAGTCGGAGCGGCCTTCGCCGTCCAGCAACTGCACCTTCAACTGGTTGTCGACCCAGTTCACCCCGAAGACCCGCTGAGCCGCCTTCCGGGCCTCCCGCTTCTCCCGCAGGCTGCCGACGGTGCCACGAAGTGTCACCGTGTCACCGTCCGCGGACACGGCGATCGCCGCGCTGTCCACCTTCGGATCCCAGAAGAGCTCGTCACTGACGTTGGCTACCACATCGTCGTTCCAGGACATGACGTCCTCCTTCAACTTGGTTCATCGGACACTTCGATCCTCTGTCGCAGGTTCCGCCAGAACATCGGAGTTGCCGCTGACCGGCTGCGGAAAGCCCGTAGAACAAGGCCTTCTAGCTGAGGTCGGTACGACGCGCTCGCCCCTGCAGGACCACGATCGATCGTGGTTGGAGCGTGATGCCATCGCCGGCGGCGTAGCGTTTTGTCGCGGCGACAGCGGCCGGCTCGTACGTGTCCACCACCGATTCCCACGCCTGGTCGGCACGGGTGGCCGGTACGACGAACTCCAGCGGCTCCCACCAGGCGTTGACGAGGAGCAGGAAGTCGTCGTCGACGAGCGGCGTACCGTCCTCGGCGATGTCCGGATCGTCCGCGCCGTCGAGGTACAGCGCGATGCAGCGGGCGTTGGGATCGCGCCAGTCGTCCGTGGTCATCCGCGTCCCGGCCGGGGTGTACCAGCTGAGCTCGTTGGTCTCGACGCCGGTGAGGAAGCGGCGGCGCCGGAACACCGGATGTGCTCGGCGGAGCCCGACCAGCTTCCTGGTGAAGCCGAGCAGCTCCTCGTCCGGCGTCGACCAGTCGAACCAGCTGATCTCGTTGTCCTGGCAGTAGCCGTTGTTGTTCCCGCCTTGCGTGCGGCCGAGCTCGTCACCGCCGAGCAGCATCGGCACACCGAGCGACAACATCAGCGTGGTCAGCATCGCCCGGCGCTGTCTGGCCCGCAGCTCGACAATCGACGGATCGGTGGCCGGACCCTCGACGCCACAGTTCCACGAGCGGTTGTCATCTGTACCGCCGCGGTTGTCGTCACCGTTGGCGTCGTTGTGCTTGGCGTTGTACGAAACGAGATCGGCCAAGGTGAAGCCGTCGTGGACGGTGATGAAGTTGATCGAAGCGGTCGGGCGGCGGCCGGCAGCGGCGTACAGGTCGGACGAGCCGCTGAGGCGGGCGGCGAACTCGGGGATCAACCCGTCGTGGCTGCGCCAGAAGTCGCGCATCGCGTCCCGGTACCGGCCGTTCCACTCACTCCATCGCGCCGGGAACCGACCCAGGTCGTAGCTGTCCGTTTGTCCGACGTCCCACGGCTCGGCGATCAGCTTGGCGCGCGACAGGATGGGGTCCTGGGCAACGAGATCGAAGAACGCCGACACCCGGTCGAAACCGCCGTCCTGACGGGCCAGGGTCGGCGCCAGGTCGAACCGGAACCCGTCCACATCCATCTCGCGCAGCCAGTACCGCAACGAATCCATGATGAGCTGCAGACTCACCGGGCTCCCTGCGTTGAGCGAGTTGCCGGTCCCGGTCGTATCGACGTACTGGCGTAGGTCGGTCGGGTCGAGCCGGTAGTAGGCGGGGTTGTGCAACCCGCGGTGAGACAGGGTCGGCCCCAATTGGTTGCCTTCGGCGGTGTGGTTGAAGACGACATCGAGAATGACCTCGAGCCCCGCGCAGTGCAGGGTGTCCACCATGTCCCGGAACTCGGCGACCTGCCCGCCTGGCCTCCCGGCCCGGACCGCGGCGGAGTAGCCGGAATGCGGAGCGAGGTACCCGATGGTGTTGTAGCCCCAGTAGTTCGTCAGACCGCCCTCCACAAGGAAGGCTTCCGGTACGTTCTGGTGGACCGGGAGCAGCTCGACCGTCGTGACCCCTAGGTCGACCAGATGTCCGATCGCGGCGTCATGCGCCAGCCCGGCGTACGTGCCGCGAAGCTCCGGCGGTACGGCGGGATGCGTCGCGGTGAAGCCTTTGACGTGAAGCTCGTAGATCACCGTGTCGGCGTCCGAGTGATGGGGCTTCGGCCCACCGGTCGACGCGAAAGAGGTGTCGACGACCAGACTGCGCGGTACGAACGCCGCCGAGTCCAGCGTGCTCGCGACGCCCTCATTCGCTACGACATGCCCCAGGACCTCCGGTCCGAATCGCACCTCGCCGTCGAAGGCCCGCGCATACGGGTCGAGCAGGAGCTTCGCCGGATTGCAGCGCAGTCCGCGACCTGGTTCGTACGGTCCGTTGGCCCGGTATCCGTAGGCCTGGCCGGCTCCGATCCCCGGGACGAATCCGTGCCAGACCTCACCGTCTCGCTCCGGCAGCGGGATCCGGGTCTCGTTCCCGTCCTCGTCGAACAGACAGAGCAGGACGCCGTCGGCGGCGGACACGACCGCGAAGTTCGTACCGTCGGCTTGGAGGGTGGCGCCGAGCGGGGACGGCGATCCGGGCAGCACGGTGGAGGCGCTCATTGCTGCCCGCTCTCCAAGCGCAGGATGACGTCGTCGATGGACGACACGACCCCGTGCCGGCGACGGATGACATCGGCAACCAATCCGGTCCACCCGGTCTGGTGGGAGGCGCCCAGGCCGGCCCCGTTGTCGCCGTGGAAGTACTCGTTGAACATGAGATTGTCCTGCCAGTTCGGGTCGTACTGGAGGCGCTCGACCCAGCCGAAACACGGCCGCCGACGGTCCGGACCGACCTCGAAGATCGACGCCAATCTGGCCCACAGATCAGCGGCGACGGCATCGAGGGTCAGCAGTTGCCCGGAGCCGGTCGGATACTCGACGGTGAAGTCGTCGCCGAAGAACCTGCCGTAGCGCTCCAGCGCGCCGGCCGCGAGGTAGTTCAGCGGGAACCACACCGGTCCCCGCCAGTTCGAGTTGCCGCCGAACATCGCCGTGGTGGACTCGGCGGGCTCGTAGTCGATGGTCGCCTGGATTCCCTCGACGTCAACCGTGTAAGGGTGATCGCGGTGGTACGCCGACAGCGACCGCAGCCCGTACGGCGACAAGAACTCGTCCGGGTCGAACAACCTGCGGAACAGCCGGGTGACCCGGTCCACGCCGACGGCTCCCAGCAGGAGCCGCCGGTCCCCCGGCTCCCCCCGCAACAGTCCGGCCGTCGTGAGCGGCTCGGGATCATCCGGCAGATGACGGCCGAGCAACCTGGAGAACTGCTTGCCCATGGCAACGGCGTCGTCGAGCGTCCGCTCGTCGACGACGGCCGCGGCGAGCATCGGGATGATCCCCACCATCGAATGCACCTTCAGCGGCACCGTGGTACCGCTCGGTGTGACCAGGCGGTCATAGAAGATTCCGTCGGTGTCGTCCCACAGACCTTGCTGCTCCAGGGCGTTGCGGATGCCGGCGAAGTGCTCGAGGAACTTGAGCGTCAGGTCCAGTCCCGGGCGCTGGCCGGTGCGGTACAGGATCGCCGCCATGGTGGCCATCGACAACGCGTAGCCGGCCATCCACCCGGTAGCGTCGGCCTGCTCCAGCCGGCCGCCGACCGGCAGATGCGAACGATCCAGCGGGCCGATGTTGTCCAGCCCCAGGAACCCACCCTCGAACAGGTTCGACCCGTCAGCGTCCTCGCGGTTGATCCACCAGGTGAAGTTCACCATCAACTTGTCGAACACCCGGCTGAGGAAGTCGAGGTCGCGGCCACCGTCGATCGCGAAGACCTCCAGCGCGGCCCAGGCCTGGACCGGCGGGTTGACGTCACCGAAGTCCCACTCGTACGCCGGCAGCGCGCCGTTCGGGTGCTGGAACCACTCCCGGCAGATCAGCAGCAACTGATTCTTCGCGAAGCCGGGATCGACGTGGGCCAGCGCGACACAGTGAAAGGCGAGGTCCCAGGCCGCGAACCACGGGTACTCCCACTTGTCCGGCATCGACATGATGTCGAAGGCCTCGAAGGTGCGCCACCGGTGGTCACGGCCGGTACGCCGGGCGTCCGGTGGTGGCGGAAGTCCGGGATCCCCGTCGAGCCAGCGGGACACGGCGAAGGCGTACAACTGCTTGCTCCACAACAGACCGGCGAACGCCTGGCGCATCACCATCGCCTCGTCGGGTGTCGCCGCCGGCGGGGTCAGCTCGGCGTAGAAGTCGTCGGCTTCGGCTTGGCGGGCGGTCATCACCTGGTCGAAGTCGGTTCCGAGCGCGGTCCGTGGATGGGAGCTCGACGCCGTGGGCCGCAGTCGCAGCCGGAGCTCGACGGTGGCGCCCGGGGCGATGGAAAGGCGGTACCAGGCGGCGCACTTCGTACCGGCTCGTGCCGGGTTGATCGTGGCCGCGCCGGACACGACATGATCGTTGATGCCGTCCTTCGGATACGGCGTCGGTGACGTCACGCCGTACAGGCGGCTGGTGTTGGTCTCGTTCTCGCAGAACAGCAGAGACGGCATGGTCCCGTCAGAGGCCGGCGCGGTGAGCAGCTCGAGCTCGCCGAGCACGGGGTGCGTGATGCCGACGACGGCGTTCCCGATCGCGGCGAGCTTCGGGCGCTGCGCGTCCGGGTCCCAGGCCCAGGTGTTGCGGAACCAGGCCGTCGGAAGGACGTGCACCACCTCGCGCTCCGGGCCGGCGTTCGTGACCCGTACGGTCATCAGCAGGTCCGTCTCGCTCGCCTTGGCATACGTCACGTCGACGATCCAGAACCTGTCCTGGTCGAACACGCCGGTGTCGAGCAGTTCGTACTCCGGGTCGTGGTGGCCACGCCTGCCGTTCTCGGCCACCAGGTCGGCGTACGGGAACTCGGCCTGCGGATAGTGGTAGCGCCACCGGTTCCACGCGTGGCTCGGGATCGCGTCGAGGTACCACCAGTAGTCCTTGACGTCCTCGCCGTGGTTGCCCTCCGGTCCGGTCAGGCCGAACGGCCGCTCCTTGAGGATCGCGTCACGTCCGTTCCACAACGCGATCCCCAGGCACAGTCGCTGCTCGCGGTCGCTGAAGCCTGCCAGACCGTCCTCGCCCCATCGGTACGCCCGCGACCTGGCATGGTCGTGCGGCAGGTACGTCCAGGCGGAGCCGTCCGCGCTGTAGTCCTCGCGGACGGTCCCCCACTGGCGTTCGCTGAGGTACGGACCCCACAGGTCCCATTCAGAAGGATCGGTCATGGGAGGTCAGCTGGCGGGGTGGGCCAGCGGCGGCGTGGCTGTTCCGGCTTTGTGGAGCTGTGCCGACAGAACCAGCGTGGAGATGCCGTAGACGATGCTGAACAGGCCGAAGACCGTGGCCAGGCTGACCGCACCGATGTCGGGCCTGATCGCCAGCACGATGCCGAGGGCGATCGAGACGAGTCCGGTGAGAGCCCACATCGCCCGCTCCCCGGCGTACTCGCCGCGGCGGAAGGCCATGGCGACCTCGATGACACCGGTGACGAACGCCCACGCGGCGATCCAGATCGTCAGCACGAGCGCGGTGATGCCGGGCCACGCCAGCGCGGCGATGCCTGCGACGACGTCGAGCACCGCTAGCAACAGGTAGCCGATCACCGGGCCGGCGCTGCGGCCGGTGAACCCGCGGGCACCGTCCACAACTGCCGCGATGAAGGCGTACACCGCGAAGAGGATCACCATCGCGCCGACGGTGACATTGGGCCAAGCGACGGAGACCACCCCGATCGCGACGGCCAGCAGTCCACGCCACAACAGTGACGATGAGACAGACGAGAACATCAACAGCCTCCTTCGTTGGTCCTGCTCGGTAGTAGATGAGTCACGATGCAACGCTATGGCGGTCCGAGGCGGCCTGGTTTGCTGTGTGTGCGGGGTTCTCGGTCAGGTGTGCGCGCTGCTTGTCCTGGTGCAACGCGCGCCATTCACGCGGTGACATCCCGAAGGTCTCGCGGAAGGTGCGACTGAAATGAGTGGCGTCGCCGAAGCCCCAGGCGCGCCCGATGGCGGAGATCGTCTTGCCGGTCGCCGTGCTCCTGGCGAGCTCGCGCCGGCTCCCCTCGAGCCGGCGTACCCGGATCCATTCGCCCAGCACGACACCGGACCGGGACAGGGTCGTGTAGAGGTGCCGGACCGAGATGTTGTTGGCTCTGGCGATCTTCGTCGCGGTCAGGTCGGGATCGGTGAGATGCTGCTGGGCGAACTCCATGATCCGCAGGGTGAGCGTGTTCTCCGGCACTTCGATGGCCGGTACGCCGTCGCCGAGCTGGGTGGCGACCACCGCCCGGACCAGCTCGGTCGTCGGAGCCTCGAACACGTCCAGGTCCGCCTCGGCGGCCAGCCGGTGATCACCGACCAGCCGGGTCAGGTAGCTCGCCGCGAGGTTCGCGACCGGATTCTGTGGGCGCAGGCCCACCCCGGCGACGCGGGCGAGTGCCTGGTCGGGCAGCGCCAGATCCGCCCTCGGGATCCGGACCGAAAGCTGGCTGGTTCCGTCCAGGCTGGTCGAGAGGTACGGCTGGCTGCTGTCGAGCAGGACCAGATCGCCCGGGTTCAGGACCGTTCTCTCATGGCCCTGGACGACGGACCGCCGGCCGGCCAGCTGCAGCTCCACGAGGATGCTCGGCTCGGGATCGGTTCGGGCCAGCCGGACCGTGCGTCGCAGGGTCAACGGCGTCGCCGTGAGGGTTAGGACCGACAACCTGCCGAGCCTGCGACCGGCACCTCGCACGGACACCTCGTCCGGGCCGACCTGGTGCTCGATCTCGACCGGCACCGCGGCACTGGCGATCGCGTCACGCAGCCGCCGGGGGCGCTGGTCCGGCGGCATCGTCGCGGTATCGAACAACTCGGGCAGCGAGCTGTACCCGTGGGATGGCAACGGTTCGCAGTGCTCAGCCATGCGGCCTCCTATCGATCATCGCGCCCTTCAGCTGGGCGGCGTAATCGACGCTACGAGGCCGGATGCGGCTCAGACATCGGCAATCCGACGCACCGATGACCCAATTTCGCTTAAGCAATCACCTCCCCGCGTCGGTACGACGACGCTGCGGAACCGGGCTCAGTGCGGCTGCTGCCGCGTGGCTTCGAGGGCCAGGCAGAGTCGGGCGACGTCGCGGGGCGCTGTCATCGTGCAGCCGGTCAACTCTGCGATCCGGCGCAGTCGCTGACGGACCGTGTTGGGGTGGACGAAGAGCTGCTTGGCTGCCCGGTCGGTCGACCCGCCGGAGTCGCGCCAGGCCCCCAAGGTGTCCAGCAGGACCTCGCGATCGGCGGCCGCGTCCAGCGGGCCCAAGGTCGAGCTGACGATCCGGGTCATCACCTCGGGCGTACTGGCCACGGCCACTGCGAGCGGCGAGCGGTCGAAGAGCGTGACCAGGCTGCCGGCCACGGCGCCGAGAAGGGCGAACCTCGCGAACCGCAGGGCCTCCCGGGTTCCGTCGAGCGTCGAGAACCGCGGGCTGACGCCGACCCGGTGCTCTGCGTGCTTGGTGAGCACGGCGACCAGCCGGTCCAACCGGACCCCCTCAGGCAGGACGACGATGCCCACCTGCAGGTCCGCCAGCAGTCGCCAGGCCGACGCCAGGCCGGCCGACCGCAGCCGCGCCTCCATCTCGGGGAAGGCCTGCCGGCCGACCTCCGGTACCTCCGCCGCGACCACGACGAACGGTCCCCGATGGGAGATCCGCAGGATCTCGGCGGCCTCCCAGAGGGTCTCGTTCTCGGTGATCCGGCCCTCCAGCAGCGCCGCCACCAGGGCGGAGCGCTCGTGCTCCTGGGCGACGATCCGGTCGGCCACGGCGTCCCGGTACGCGTCTGCCATCGCGTCGGTGAAGTCGTCGAGGATCAGCCAGATCCTGGACGCGGCGCGAACCAGAGCCTCACTGCTGAGGGTGTTGGTGCTCTGCGCCTCGGCGACCAGGGCCTCCCAGATGAACCTGCCGCCGACGCGGTAGGAGTCCATCACCTTGGCCAGCGGTACGCCCAGCTCGGCCCGTCGCCTGCCGCTCTGGCGCGCGTAGGAGATATCGGCGGCCTCGGGCCCGCAGAGCGCGGGCAGGATCGAGTTCAGCTGCGCCCGACAGTCCTCGCGAAGATCGGCGTACGGGACGAGCGCGCTGTCGACGTACGCCGTGACCTCCTTCTGGATCCACTCCGCCATCGCCTCGGCCAACTCGTCGAGCCGGCCCAGCAAGGACGTGGCCAACCCGGCGAGCTGGCGATCGAGATCGGCATCGTCATCCACCGTGTCCATCTGCCGATGGTAGGTCTTCCTCCGGCCCACCGGCAGCTCCGGCTGTCAGCCCTTGGCCGCCAGGTCGTCGGCGTCGGCGCGGGCGATGGTGGCGTCGACGATGGCGTACTCCGCGTAGTCGAGGGCGTAGATCGCGAAGTCGATCGCGTCGGAGGCGTCCAGTTCGGCGTCGTCGGCGTTCCGCTCGGCGTGCTTGAGGTCCCGGGCGGCCTTGTGCTGCTCGCCCTTGGTGCGAAGCTCGGCGAAGTGGCCGTCCATCGCGGTCCGGAGGTCCTGCCACTTCGACTGGACATCGGTCTGCGCCTTGGTCGTCCGCTCGCTGATCCGGGTCTGCTCGGCCTGCAACCGGTCCCGGTTCTTCGCCTTCGCGGCGTCGACCACGTCCTCGGTCTTCTTCGCACGGTTGGACAGGTCGCTCAGTTGGTCGGAGAGCTTCTTCATGGTGGGTGCCTTCCTCGTTGGGGTTGAGAACGACCGTACGAGCGGGCTGCCGGGCGTGATCTGCGGATGCTGCTCAACCTCTCGGCTTTTTGTGCGGCGACAGTGGTTCCCACCACTGGTGACGCCGCCAAACGCTGTGGCCACGTACATAGACATGTGCCCGGACGGCTCGGATGCTGGCAGAGAGACCGCAAGGCGAAGGGATGGACGAAGTGAAGTCAGACCTGGTGGGGCGCGCGGCCGAACTGGAGCGGATCGACGCACTGCTCGAGCGGTCCACCTCGACGCTCCCCGTCCTGCTGCTGCGCGGCGATCGGGGCGTCGGCAAGACCGCGCTCCTGGACGCCGCGGCAGCAGGGGCCACCGCCCGCGGACTGCGGATCCTGCGCGCCTTCGGTTCGGAGTCCGAGGCCGGGTTGACCTACTCGGCCTTGCACCAACTCGTCTACCCACTACGCGACCGGGTGGCCCGGCTCACTCGCCCGCACCGCAACGCCCTCCAGCAGATCCTGAACCTCACCCCTGGCCTGTCACCGGATCCGCTCGTCGCCACCGCGGTTCTCGATCTCCTCAGCGGGGTCGCCCGCGAATCGCCACTCCTGCTGATCGTCGACGACCTTCCCTGGATCGATCCCGTCAGCGCGAAGACGCTGGGGTTCGCAGCCCGTCGCTTGGGCCAGGACCCGATCGCCATCCTGGTGACCGCGCGAACGGGTGCCGGTGCTCCCCTCGACCACATCCAGGTGCAAGAACGCGTCCTCGGGCCGATCGGCGCGCGATCGGCAGGCGAACTGCTGGACATCCACTGGCCCGGACTGGCACCTCCGGTACGGCGGCGACTGCTGGCCGAGGCCGCCGGCAACCCGCTCGCACTGCGGGAGCTACCGGCGTTGCTGGACGACCGGCAGCGCTCCGGCCAGGACCCGCTCCCGGAAATCCTGCCGCTGTCCGGGCGGCTGAAGGTCGCCTTCGCCGAGGACATCCGAACACTGCCCGCGGCAACCCGAGAGGTGCTGCTGCAGGTGGCGTTGGAGCCGGACGTCAGCCTGGCCGCGATCAAAGGGCCGGCGGACGGCGACGAGCTCGCCCCCGCAGTCGAGGCGAACCTGGTGCAGGCCGATGCCGGTGGCCGCCGCATCTGGTTTCGGCATCCGCTGATCCGCTCGGCGATCGTGCACCAGACCCCGCCAACTGAACGCCGCAACGCGCACCAGACCCTGGCCACGGCGATGGCCGGATTCCCCGAGCGCCGCGCCTGGCATCTGGCCGAGGCCGCGACCGGACCGGACGAAGCGGTGGCCCGGGCCTTGGACGAGGCCGCGATGTCCGCCTGGCGGGCGAACCAAGATTTGGATCAGGCGGCGATCCGCGACCTGCGGCGGACGGCGGCATCCACTGCGGTGACCGCGCTCATCCGGGCAGCCGAGCTCAGCCCGCAGGCGGTCGATCGATCCCGGCGCTTGACCGAGGCGGCCTATCTGGCCGGCATCACCGGTCAGCTCGACGAGGTCGCCCGGTTGCTGGCCGACGCCGGTCAGGCACCGGACACGCCTACCGGGCTGGTCTTCGCCACCACTGCCCACCTGCTCACCAATCAGGAGGGCGATGTCGACGCCGCCTACCGGCTGTTGACCCAAGCGCTCGACGAGGCCGTCTATGAGGCGAACAGCGAGCACGGATGGGACAGCGACGGGATTCTCTATGCGCTGCTGCTGGTCAGCCTCTACTCCCTCCGGCCGGAGCCGTGGGAGCTCCTCGACAAGGCCATGGCCCGGTTCGATCCGGAAACCGTCGTCCCGTTCCGCCTGTGCCACGACGCTTACGTCGATCCGACCCACACCGCTGAGGCGATTCGTGACGGCCTCGCTGAAGCGTTCGCCGCGCTCCCCACCGACGCGGCACCCTGGCAGCTCATGCCGCTGGCCTTCGCCGCCAGCGCGATGGACGTCCTGTCCGACTACCGCTATCTGGTCACGCGGATGATCGCGCGGGAGCGCGACGGCGGCGCGATCGCCATGGTCATCCCCGGGCTGATGCTGCTCTGCCAGAACTCCTATGTGCACGGGCGGTGGGACGAGGCCGAGCGCCTGGCACAGGAGGGACTGGATCTGGCCGCGGTCTACGGCTACCACTTCTGGGAGGGCCAGATCCGGGCGTTGCTGGCCTCGGGTGCGGCCCTGCGCGGCAATGCGGATCTGTCCAGGTCCCGCCGTACCGAGACCACGAACTGGGCAGCGGCTCGCGGGATGGGGGTGACAGAGGCCTACGCCCGGTCAGCAGGCCACCTTTCGGCTATGGGGCAGGGTGACTTCGAAGAGGCTCTGGTCCAGGTTTCGCGCATCGCCCCGCCAGGCGCTCCGAGCGCCGGCATTCCGGGCCGGTGGGTCGTGCTCGATCTGGTCGAGGCAGCGGTCCGCTCCGGTCACCTCGACCAGGCCCGCGCCCATGTCGCCGCCGCCCAGCAGGCCGGACTGCAGCGGATCGGCCCGCGCATCGCACTGATGATCACCGGCTCGGCAGCCCTGACGGCCGACGACGACGAGGCCGGAGCGTTTTTCGAAGTGGCCCTAGCGGATCCCGACGCCATCCGGTTTCCCTGGGAACACGCGCGCGTCCAGTTCGCCTACGGACAATGGCTTCGCCGCACTCATGACACGACGCTGGCCCGGGTCCACCTCCGCGCCGCCCTGGAGACCTTCGACCGGATCGGCGCCGAGAGCTTCGCCCAGCGGGTCCGCGAGGAGCTCCGCGCAGCCGGCGTCACGTCCGGCGTCCGGACCGAGAGCCCCGCGTCTCCCCTAACCGCGCAGGAACGCCAGATCGCCGATCTGGCCGCGACCGGACTGACCAACAAACAGATCGCCGAACGGCTGTTCCTGTCCCACCGCACGGTGGGCTCCCACCTTCACCGGGTCTACCCCAAGCTCGGCGTCACCTCCCGCACCGCCCTGCGCACCGCGCTGGAAGCGCTCACCCGCCAAGAAGAGCATCCTTAAGCTGCTCTGACCGCCTCCAGGGCCAGGACCAGTTCGGCGACCGCGCGGGGATTGCTGAGCGAACGGCCGGTGCGTTCTTCGAGCCGCCGGAGCCGGTAGCGGACGGTGTTCGGATGGACGTACAGATGGCCGGCGGTCTCGCTGGCGGAGCCGTTGTGCGTTGACCACGCAGCCAAGGTGTCGAGGAGCACGTCGCGGTCGTCGGGAGAAAGGTCCTCGAGGCCGCCCAGCACAACCTGTACTACGCGCTGCGCGACCTCGGCGTCGGCGAGCACGGTCATAGTCAGCGGTACCCGGTCGAAGACGGTCACAGGATCCGCAACTGTCGATGCCGCCAACGCGGTCTGGGCCAATCTGAAGGCCAGCTCGAGCCGGTCGACATCGTCATACAGCGGACTGATGCCGACGCGGCCCGTCGCATTGCGCCGCAGCAGGTCGACCACCCGGTCGAGACTGTCCGGGCGTAGCGCGACGAGGCCGACGTACAGACCCGGCAGATGTTGCCACGCCGACGCGATCTGGAGGACCCGCAACTGCTCCTCGAACCGCGGCAGCGCAGGCGGATCCTCGGCTGCCACCACCAGAAAGGCTCGGCCCTCCGGCATCCCACCGGCCAACTGCCGAAGACTGCCGTTCACAGAGGCCGGTGCTCGCGTCATCTCAGGCCCGCCAAGGCCGCGCGGGCGGCGTTGTAGCCGCACATTCCATGGGCGCCCGCACCGGGCGGGGTCGCCGCGGAGCACAGGTACACGCCAGCAACCCCGAGCCCATAAGGCTTCAGTGAGACGCGTGGGCGGAAGATCAACTGCCGTGCGGTGTTGGCGCCCGTGGTGACGTCGCCGCCGATGTAGTTCGCATTGTGTTCTTCCAGTTGCCCGACCGTCCGCACGGATCGGGCCACGATCAAGTCGCGGAAGCCGGGAGCGAAGCGTTCGATCTGAGCCTCGATCAACTCGGTCGCGTTACCGCGGTAGCCGCTGGGCACATGCGCGTAGGTGTACAACGGCCGCAGACTGCCGTCGGCGCGGGACCTGTCGGCAAGGTACTGCTGCCCGACCAGCAGGTACGGCCGGCCCGGCATCCGGCCGGACACCACGTCCTGTTCCGCACGGGCCAACTCCGCGAAGTCCCCGATCACGTGGACCGTACCGGCGCGCCGCGAGGCCTCATGAGTCCACGGCACGTCACCGGACAGGGCGAAGTCGACCTTGAACACCCCCGGCCCATGCCGGTACCGAAGCAACGCCCGCCGGATCCGGGCCGGCATCTTCTCTCCCACTATCCGGACGGCAGCACTCGGCGCGACGTCCAGCAGGACGAGATCAGCATCGCCAACCTGCTCCAGCGACTCGATCCGCACAGCGGTCTCTACCTTGCCACCGTGCTCCTCGAGCGCCGCGATCATCGCCCGGCTGATCGCCGCCGATCCCCCTTCCGCGACGGGCCAGCCGTAGGCGTGCGCCGCCGTACCGAGTGCCACCCCGATCGCCGCCGAGAAGGGAGCCGAGAACGGTCGCAGCGCGTGCGCCGCGACACCTCCGAAGAGCGCCCGCGCCTCGTCCGTCGACCAAGCCTTGGCGAGAACCGCAGCCGGTACGGCGGACAGCGCGCCGAACCGGGTCATCGCGATCGGGTGAGACGGCACCCGAACGACGGGCCGCAGGAAGTCCGCCGTGATCCGGTCGAACCGCTCGGTCAACGGACCGAACACCTGCTGCCACCGGCGCCCGTCAGATCCCAGCGATGCGGCGGTGTCCGCGACAGACCGCAGTACGGCGGCGCCGCGACCACCATCCAACGGATGCGCGTACTGCACCTCCGGCCACCGCCAGGTCAGGCCGTATTGCGTCAGATCGACCGACCGGGAGAACGGCGTGTCGACGGCCAGCGGGTGGAAGGCGGAGCACTCGTCGTGGATCAGTCCGGGCAGCGTGAGCTCGCTGCTCCGAGTGCCCCCACCGGGGCGATCGGCGGCCTCGAGCACGCTGACGTCCACCCCGGCCTTGGCGAGCGTGAGCGCCGCGGCCAAGCCGTTCGGCCCACTCCCGACCACAACTGCCCTGGTCATGATCCTGCCTCCGGCGTAGCCGGCTCAGGCTGTGCGACCGCGGCCGGGCGGGGGTGGCTGACGCGTTGGTAGCCCTCCAGACGCCATTCGACGGTCAGCGGGATCGGTCCGTTGGGCAGCCACGGTTGCTCGGCCACCGCGTCGGCGACCTGGTAGGTGCCGCGCTCGACGATGCCGAGGGCCGCATCGATCACCAGGTACCGCTGGTAGCTCTTGTGCACCGGCTGGGACTCGATCCAGGCCACGATGAACTCGCCGGGCTCGAAGCCGCAGCGCTTTTGGATCGAGGCGATGAACCTGTGGTCGTGCAGGTGCCCGTCGCCGAAGTTGAAGCCGACGATGCAGTTCGTCATGAACTCAGCTTCGCGGATCGCATAGTGATTCAGGTCGTCGCCGAGCTGATCGATCAGGATCGAGTTCAGCGCCCGGCCCTGACTGTGCAGCGACCGCCAGCCCATCACCTGGTAGAGCGCGAGTTCGGCGGCGTCCCGGCTGCCGAGCAGTTCGGTGACCTGGTCGACGACCATCGGGGCCGGCTTCACCAACCGATCGTTCAACCGCTGCTCCGCACCAGGAGCGAGCGCCCAGGTCGCGGACGCCCAGTTCCCGGCGTACTGGCGCATCGACGGCAGGAAGGACACGAGGTCGGGTCGCAGGTTGCCCAGTACGGGGAAGAACAGCAGGGCCGCGACCGTCAGCGCAAGGAGCCACGGCGTCATGTCAGCGACGCCGAACCCGTCCCAGTTGGGATTGCCGAGGAACAGGAACCCGGCCCCGAAGGCGAACAGCACGTTCCACTCCAGCGGCACGGCCAGTGGGAAGGTCGACGTGATGAAGAGGTGGAAGCAGATCATCAGGACGACGGCCACGATCGTCACCGTCCGGTTCGTGGAGAACAGCAACACCAGCGGCGCGACGATCTCGACCAGCGTGCCGCCGACATGGGCCAGCAGATTGCCGCTGTGCGACGGCCGCAGGTCTTCGGGGAAGCTCCGGTAGTTGATGCGCTTCATCGCCTTCAACGGGACCCACGGGGTGTTGCTGACCATCGGCGGGACGACCATGCCGAAGTGCTTGCCGAACTTCGAGAAGCCGGCCCCGACCCACACCACGACGATCAGCAGCTTGAGTGCGACGATCATATCGACGGCGCCGTACAGGGCGAAGAACGCGATCGCGGGCAGGTACTGTTCGCCGCGGGCCTGCAGGAAGAACACCTTGTCCCGCAGGCCGAGCACGATCAGCAGTGCGCCCAGGATCATCATCAGCACTGGCGGAACGCGGCCTCCGGTGAACCCGAGTGCGGTGAGGTCACCCTCGTCGACGGACGGCAGGACCAACGACAACACCAGGTTGACGATGATCGCGAGGTACAGGGCGACGTCAGCCGGAGTACGGCGGTCGCCGTCGGTCAACGGCACCTTGCCGGGCCACGGTGGTTCGCGGATCGTGTCCACCCGGCCGTAGGTACGCCAGCCGCCGGTGAACGGCTTGAAGTGGCCGGCCAGCGGGCCCCAGGAACCGGCCACGCCGATCACCTCGAGCAGCACGGTCCACAGGATGAACTTCTGGTAGAGCACCGGCTCGGTCCAGAACTCGTTCGGCTGGAACGGGTCGAACCCCGAGGTGAGGGTGCCGACCAGGTAGCCGCCGGCCGCGTAGAGGAACAGCAACTTGACGACGTAGATGACGTGGAAGATCTTCGGCGACCCGAAGCCCTCCTCGGCCCAGTAGCGGGACAGGATCTTGATCCGCTCCAGGTACGGCAGGTCGTACACCTTGTCCGGCTCCACCGGGGGAACCGAGGGTTTCGTGAATCCCATGACGATGCTCCTCAGTGCTCGAGAGACTTGCGGATGGCGGGCTTGTCGGGCTTGCCGACCGGGTTCTTCGGGATCGCCTCGACGAGGTGGATCGCCACCGGGACCTTGATCTTGGTGAGCTTCGTCCGGCAGAGCGCGAGGAGTTCGTCGACCTCGACGACCACATCCGGGTACGCCGCGACCACGGCGACCGGGACTTCGCCGTACACCGGGTGCGGGGCGCCGACGACGGCGACCTCGAGGACGCCCGCGTGACTGTGCAGGACGGTCTCGATCTCCTTGGGGTAGATGTTCTCGCCGCCGCGGATGATCATGTCCTTGATCCGGTCGACGATCCGCAGATAGCCGTCCTCGTCGAGGATGCCGACGTCGCCGGTGTGCAGCCAGCCGTCGCCGAGTGCGTCGGCGGTCGCCTCGGGCCGGTTCAGGTAGCCCTGCATCACGTTGGCGCCCTGGATCACGACCTCGCCGCGCTCCCCCGTCGGCACGAGCGTGCCGTCCGGAGCCGCGATCGCCACCCGTTGCCCGGGCAGGGCCAAGCCGACAGTGCCGGCCTTGCGTACGCCGCCCACCGGATTCGCCGTCGACGCACAAGTGCCCTCGGTCAGGCCGTAGCCCTCCACGAGTCCGAAGCCGAAGCGTTCCTCGGTCGCGGCAAGCAGCTCCATCGAGGCAGGAGCCGCGCCACAGATCGCGAACCGGATCGAGGAGGTGTCGGCCACCACGTCATCGGGCTGCGACACCAGGTGGGAGTAGATCGTCGGCACGGCCGAGAAGTACGTCGGCCGGTACTGCCCGATCGCGGCCAGGAACTCCAGCGGCTGGAAGCGCTGCAGCACCGTGAGCTGGCCGCCGACCGCGATCGGGGTGAGGAAGCTGATGCAGATGGCGTTCACATGGAACAGCGGCAGGATCAGCAGACAGTGGTCGTCGCCGGTGATCTTCAGATGCTCGGACATCATGGACGCCATCGCGCCGATGTTGCCGTGGCTGAGCATCACGCCCTTGGGCCGCCCGGTCGAGCCGCTGGTGTAGATCAGCAGCGCCAGGTCGCCGGGCTCGGTGGCGGGGGTGGGCAGCGTCCGGTCACCACGCCGGGTACGGCGGAGGTCGTCGACCGCGATACTCGGACGGCCGCCGTTCGGTGCGTCCGGTCCGGCGTTGACCACGACTGCCGCATCGGCGTCGTTGATCTGGTAGTCGGCCTCGTGCGCGGTGAACATCGGGTTCATCGGTGTCGCCGCGGCGCCGAGCCGCCAGGCCGCGACCAGTACGACGAGCAGTTCGACGCGGTTCGGCAGCATCACCGCGACCACCGAGCCCGGTCCGACGCCGTACCCGGCCAGTTGCTCGGCGACGGCATCGGTCCAGGCGCCGAGGTCGGCATAGGTAAGGTCCTGCCGGGCATCGCGAACGGCGGGCCGGTCGTCGTACGCCGGCGGCCGCCGCCACGGGAGATAGTCGAGTGTGGTCACGGTCTCCTCCGATCTGGTTGCCATCGACGGTAGGAATCCACGGCGTGCCGGACACTGTGCGCGGGACACGAACCTCGGCGCGCCGTTCGTGCTCGCGAGCTGACAGCCGGTCCGGGCGGGCGCACAATCGGACCTGGAGGAGGTAGCGCCATGGCTACTGACACGCTGCAGGAGGCCGCCGTCGAGCGGGTGACCGCGATCGCCACCGTGATGGGCACCGGGCTGCCCGAACTGACCGGGACGCTGCACAAGGTGCTGGCCGAGACGATCGAGGAACTCCAGGGCGACCAGCTGATCGTCGAGATGCTCGGGGCAAGTATCGAGAGCAACCTCGAGACGGTCGCGCACATCCTGCGCTACGGCATCGACGTCGACAAGGTCTCCACCCCGTCGGCGGCCGAGGAGTACGCGCGGCGGCTGGCCCAGCGCGGGGTCGCGCCGCTCGCGCTCGTCCGCGCGTACCGACTCGGTCAGCAGCAGGTCCTCGACTGGGCCTTCGACGAGCTCGCGAAGGACAGCGACCAGGCGGTCGCGCTCGCGGCCGCGAGGATCGTGATGGACACGACCTTCCGCTACATCGACCGGATCTCCGAGCAGGTGGTCACGGCGTACGAGTCAGAGCGGGTGCGCTGGCTGGCGAACCGCAACACGGTCCGTAGGGCGATGATCGAGGAGCTGCTCCGCGGCGATCCGGTCGACCTGGCCACAGCAGAAGGCGCACTCAGCTACCGGCTCCGGCAGCACCACCTCGGGGTCGTGCTCTGGAGTACGTCGCGATCTGCTGGCGACGAGAACCTCCGCCAGCTCGAACGCCTCCTGCAGCAGGCGGCTGCCGCGGCTGGTTGCTCAGGGCAACCGCTGTTCGTACCGCGGGACCGGTCCACCGGGTGGGGCTGGATCCCGCTCGGCCGCACCCGCGCGGCGATCACGATGGACAGCGACGAGGAGGGCGAGCACTGGATCGCGATCGGCTCGCCCGCGGCTGGGGCGGACGGGTTCCGGGTCACCCACTTGGAGGCGCTGCGGGCTCAGCAAGTGGCGCTGGCAGGGCGGGACCGGGCGCACCGGGTCACCGCGTTCACCGATCCGCAGGTCCGGGCGGCGGCGATGCTGGCCGCCGATCTGGAAGGGACCCGCCGGCTGGTGTGGAACGCCTTGGGTGCACTGGCGGCCGACACCGAGACGGCCGCGCGGTTACGGGAGACGTTGCAGGTGTTCCTGGCCGAGAAGGGCAGCTTTCTGGCCACCGCGGAGCGGATCCATCTGCACAAGAACACCGTGAAGTACCGGATCGACAAGGCACTGGAGGAACGCGGCCGGCCGCTGGACGACGAGCGCCTGGAACTCGAGCTGGCGCTCGTCGCCTGCCGCTGGCTAGCCGGTTCGGTGCTGGTGCCTGCCTCACCTTGAGGTCAGCCGAGCCTGTGGGCCAGGACCCGCAGGCCGACGATCGGGATCAGGGCCAGCAGGGACAGGGCGGGAATCAGGAAGGCGATCATCGGAGTTTCCTTTCGCTGGTGCCGGGGCTGGGTTCCGGCCGGTGATAAGAGATTCGCAGTCCGGACCCCTTCGTTCCTGGCCCGGCGACCCGAACTTCCGGACCGCTGCTGTGCCCGCCGCACAAACGCTCCGAACCTTGTCCGCCCGGCCAATGACAGCGCACAGCAGCGGGTTGATCGTGAGAGGCGATGCCGACCTCCGGAGGGTGCGATGACAAATCTCAGCCACAATCTCGCCGAGTCCGCGGCGATCTATCCCGAGCAGCCGGCCGTCCGGATGGACGACGAGGTGCTCACCTACACGGCGCTCGACCGGCTCGCCTCGCAGCTGGTCACCTTGCTGCGTGACCACGGGATCGGCCCCGGCGACCGGGTCGGGCTGATGTTGCCGAACGTGGCCCAGTTCCCGATCGCGTTCTACGGCATCCTCAGGACCGGGGCGGTCGCAGTACCGATGAATCCCTTGCTCAAGGAGCGGGAGGTGGCCTACTACCTGGATGACTCGGGCGCGAAGCTCCTGCTGGCTTGGCAGGACGTGAGCGGCGAGGCCGCGGCCGGGGCGGAGGCCGTTGGAGCAGAGCTCATCACGGTGGTCCCCGGCGACTTCGATGCCAGCCTGGCAGCGCTGGAGCCGGCGACTGATCCAGTCAGCCGCGCCGACGGCGACACCGCGGTACTGCTCTACACCTCCGGTACGACGGGGAAGCCGAAAGGCGCCGAACTCACCCACGGCAGCCTGAACCGCAACCAGGCGGTCAGCGCACGGACCCTGTTCGAGATCGGTCCCGACGATGTGGTGATGGGATGCCTGCCGCTCTTCCACGTCTTCGGACTCACCTGCGGCCTGAACACCGCCATCTCCAACGGCGCGCTGCTGACCCTCATCCCCCGCTTCACGCCGGCCAAGGCCCTCGAGGTGATCCAGCGCGACCGGGTCACGGTCTTCGAGGGCGTGCCGACCATGTACGCCGCCATGCTGGACGTCCCCGATCGCGCCGCGTACGACGTCTCGACGTTGCGCTGCTGTGTCTCCGGTGGCGCGGCCCTGCCGGTCGAGGTACTGCGGAACTTCGAGGAGGCGTTCGGCTGCATCATCCTGGAGGGCTACGGCCTGTCGGAGAGTTCGCCGGTCGCGGCGTTCAATCACCCGCATGCGGAGCGCAAGCCAGGCTCGATCGGTACGCCGATCGAAGGCATCCGGATGCGGCTGGTGGACGACCAGCGGACACCGGTCGCAGCCGGCGAGATCGGCGAGATCCAGATCTGCGGGCACAACGTGATGAAGGGCTACTGGAACAAGCCGGACGCGACCGCCGCCACGATCGACGCCGAAGGCTGGCTCAGCACCGGCGACATGGCCAAGCAGGACTGCGACGGCTACTTCTTCATCGTCGACCGGAAGAAGGACCTGCTGATCCGCGGCGGCTACAACGTCTACCCGCGAGAGGTCGAGGAGGTGCTCTACGAGCATCCGGCCGTCGCCGAGGCCGCGGTCGTCGGCATCCCGCATCCCTCCCTGGGTGAGGAGATCGGCGCCGCCGTGCAACTCAAGGCAGGCGAGACCGCGACGCCGGAGGATCTGCGGGACCACGTGAAGCGGCGGATCGCGGCGTACAAGTATCCGCGCGTGGTCTGGATCGTCGACGAACTGCCGAAGGGTCCGACCGGGAAGATCCTGCGGCGCGAGATCCTGATTCCGGAGGGGATCCTGACGTGAGCACACCCGCCGATGACCTGGCCGAACCGCTCGACTTCCTGCTGACCGCCGCAGCCACCGGGCCGATGCGTCGCTTCCTGCCGAACTCGGCCTGGCTTCGGATGGCCAGCAACCTCGCCGCCCGGCCCGGAGTGGTCACGCGCCGGCTGGCGGACCTCACCACCGAGCTCGGCCGGGTCGCGGCCGGAACCTCGGATCGTGCGCCGTCGCCGCGCGACCGCCGGTTCGCGGATCCGGCCTGGACGCAGAACCCGTTCCTGCGCCGGCTGGTCCAGGGGTACCTGGCCGCCGGCGAGACCGCCGGCGCCCTGACCAAGGAGGCGCAGCTCGACTGGCGGGACCACGAGCGGATGTCGTTCGTGGTGGACAACGCCGTCGATGCACTTGCCCCGAGCAACAATCCGTTGATCAGCCCGACTGCCTGGAAGGCCCTGATCGACACGGCCGGCCTGAGCAGCGTGCGGGGTGTACGCCACCTGCTCCGCGATCTGGCCACTCCCCCGCGGGTCCCGAGCATGGTGGAGCGGTCCGCGTTCAGCGTCGGCAAAACGGTGGCGGTGTCGACCGGAGCCGTTGTCTTCCGCAACGAAGTGCTCGAAGTGATCCAGTACACGCCGCAGACCGCGAAAGTTCGTGCCGTCCCGGTACTGATCGTGCCGCCGGTGATCAACAAGTACTACGTCGTCGATCTCGCCCCAGGGCGCAGTCTGGTCGAGTACCTGCTGCAACGGAACCTGCAGGTCTTCGCGATCTCGTGGCGCAATCCGGACGCGCGGCACCGGGACTGGGGCATGGATGCGTACGGGCAGGCGATCAGCGAGGCGATGGACGCCGTGCAGCGGATCTGCCGGTCCGACCTGCTCCAACTGTTCGCCACCTGCTCGGGCGGAATCCTCGCGTCGATGCTGATGTCGGTGCTGACCGACCGCGGTGAAGCCGACCGGGTCGCGGGCCTGACGCTGGCCGTCACCGTACTCGATCAGAGTCGCGCCGGGCTAGCCTCGGCGGCCATGGACGAACGGGTCGCCGCGGCGGCGATCGCGGCCTCGGCGTCTCGCGGCTACCTCGACGGCCGCGCCCTGGCAGAAGTGTTCGCCTGGCTCCGGCCGAACGACCTGATCTGGAACTACTGGGTCAACAACTACCTGCAGGGAAGGGATCCCGCCGCGTTCGACGTCCTCTTCTGGAACGCCGACACCACCCGGATGCCGGCCGCGCTGCACCGCGACTTCGTCGAACTCGGCCTGGGCAACGGGCTCACCCATCCCGGCGCCACGACCATGCTCGGTACGGCGGTCGACCTCGGCAAGATCGGCGTTCCGTCGTACGTCGTCGCGGGGATCGCTGACCACATCTGCCCGTGGCAGTCCTGCTACCGGACCACTCAACTGCTCGGCGGCGACAACAGGTTCGTGCTGTCGACCAGCGGGCACATCGCGTCGATCGTCAACCCACCCGGCAATCCGAAGGCGACGTACCAGGTCAACGACAGCAGTCCACCCGATCCGGAACAATGGTTGCGCACGGCAACGACGGCGCAGGGATCCTGGTGGCCGGACCTGGTGACCTGGCTGACCGAGCGCGGCGGCCGGCTACGGAACGCGCCTAGCGAACTCGGCGGCGCCGGCCTTGCCCCGCTGGACCCTGCACCCGGCACTTATGTATTCGCCACATGACCATCAAGGTGGCCGGGCAGTCGATCCGGTACGACATCAGGAAGGGTGACGGCCGTTCCACTCCCCTGCTGATGCTCTGCGGGATCGGGGCAGCCTTCGAGGTACTGCAACCAGCCGTCGACGCTCTCGATCCGGACCGGGAGGTGATCCGGTTCGACGTACCCGGTGTCGGCGGATCGCCGGTCGGCCCGTTGCCGTACTCGTTCCCGGCCCTCGCCTGGCTGACCCGCCGACTGCTCAACCACCTCGGCTACCAGGAGGTCGACGTCCTGGGATTCTCGTGGGGCGGTGGGCTCGCCCAGCAGCTCGCCGTTCAGCATCCGAACACGGTCCGCCGGCTGGTCCTGATCAGTACCGCCACCGGCATGCTGATGGTGCCTGGAAGCCCGCGCACCCTGCTGAAGATGGTGACGCCCCGGCGCTTCACCGATCCCGAGTACGCCGCCGGCCTGGCGGCGTACCTGTACGGCGGCAGCGCGCGACGGCACTCCGCCGAGATCCGGCGGGTGTTCCGGGCCCAGGTGCAGGCCGGCTCCCGGCGCGGGTACCTCTTCCAGCTCGTGGCCGGTGCAGGCTGGACGAGTCTGCCCTTCCTCGGGCTGATCAAGCAGCCCACACTGATCCTGAGCGGGGACGACGACCCGATCATCCCGCTCGCGAACGCACACCTGATGGCCCGGTTGATCCGCCACTCCGAGTTGCACGTGTACCCCGGTGGGCACGTGGAACTCGTCACCGAGGCGCCGACGCTGACGCCGGTCATCACCGAGTTCCTGTCCAGGGACCTGCGTCTTTGAGGAGGCGGTATGAGCACCGACCCGATCGACTTCTACTCGCTGGAGGGCCTGATCGACGACGCCGATCGGGCGCTGCTGCACGCCGTCCGGGATTTCGGCGACAAACAGGTCGCGCCGATCATCAACGAGCACTGGTCGCGGGCGACCTTCCCGTTCGAGCTGCTGCCTGCGCTCGGGGAGCTGGGCATCGCCGGTACGCCATACCAGGGGTATGGCTGTCCGGGGCGGAGCTTCCTGATGGACGGCCTGATCGCGATGGAGCTCGCCACCGCCGATCCGTCGATCGCGACCTTCAACGGCGTCCACAGTGGGTTGTCGATGGGGTCGATCTACCTGTGCGGCTCCGAGGAGCAGAAGGAGCGGTGGCTCCCCCGGATGGCGACGCTCGAGCTGATCGGTGCCTTCGGGCTCACCGAACCCGGGGTCGGCTCCGGCGCCTCGGGCGGCCTGCAGACCACCGCCCGGCGCGACGGCGACAGTTGGGTGCTGAACGGCCAGAAGAAGTGGATCGGCAATGCGACCTTCGCCGATCTCACCGTGATCTGGGCCCGGGACGAGGCCGACGGGCAGGTGAAGGGCTTCGTCGTCGAGAAGGACACGCCTGGATTCAGCACCGTCAAGATCAAGGACAAGATGGCGTTGCGCGTGGTCCAGAACGCGCTCATCACCCTCACCGACGCGCGGGTGCCCGAGGCGAACCGGCTGACGGGCGCGCAGACCTTCCGCGACACCGCCAAGGTGCTGCTGATGACGCGCGCCGGCGTTGCCTGGATGGCGGTCGGATGTGCCCGCGGTGCCTACCGCCACGCCCTCGCCTACGCGGGCGAGCGGGAGCAGTTCGGCAAGCCAATCGCGTCGTTCCAGCTCGTCCAGGACCTCCTGGTCCGGATGCTCGCCAACACCACCGCGTCCGCGACCCTCTGCGCCCGGCTCTCCCAGCTCCAGGACGCCGGCCTCGCCTACGACGAACACGCCTCGCTGGCGAAGATGTTCTGCACCGTCCGGATGCGCGAAACCGTGGGCTATGCCCGCGAACTCCTCGGCGGCAACGGCATCCTGCTCGAACACAACGTCGGCCGGTACGTCGCGGACGCCGAGGCAATCTACTCCTACGAAGGCACCCGCGAGATGAACACCCTGATCGTCGGCCGCTCCATCACCGGCCACTCCGCCTTCATCTAGGACGGAGGTCATCACCGATGCCACCAGACACACCAGCGGAACTGCAGGGCGAGCTCCGCTTCGACGAAGCAACGCGCAACGAGAGCGCCGACGACTTCGGCCACCTCGTGCACCAACTCCCGGAGGGCGTCCTCCAGCCAGGTTCCGCCGACGATGTGGCCAAGACGATCCAGTGGACCGCGTCGCGGGGCGGCAACGTGATCGCCCTGGAGGTCGTGACCGGCGAGGGGAAGAAGGTCACCTGCTCGGCGGACGACAACGCCGACCTGTTCAACGCAGTACGCGCCGGGCTCGGTCAGGTCGGCATCATCACCAGCGCGACGCTCAAGCTCATCGCCGCGCATGCCGGCGACCAACGACGCCAAGGCAGCGGCTCGGCTCGTGGACCTCAACAAAGACATCTATCAGCGGGTCCGGGCCGCGGGCGCCACCCTGTACCCGGTCAGTGCGCTCCCGCTGTCCAAGGCCGAGTGGCGAGACCACCTCGGCCAGGCCTTCGGACAACTGGAAGCCGCGAAGCAGCGGTACGACCCGGACCAGCTCCTCACACCCGGCTACGAAATCTTCTGACGTTCAGAGCGCAGCGTAGAAGTTGGTCAGCTTCGCTACCGCAGGGGTGACGTACTCGTCCTTGTCGTACAAGTCGGTGTGGGAGGCGCCTTCGATCCAGGTCAGCTCCTTCGGGCCCTGTGCCCGCTGGAACGCCTCGACGCTCATCCAGGCAGTGACAGCCTCGCGTCCGACGATCATCAACAGCGGCCGCGGTGAGATCAGATCGACCGCACGGAGCGCGTCGAAGGCGACGATGTGGTCGATGCTGGTCCAGGTGAACGCCTTGGCCGACCGTGGGTGCATCGCCCGGGGGGTGCAGTAGTACTCCCACCCCTCGAACACATGCTGTCCGCCTTGTCGGGCCTCCTCCTCCGTCGCCGGGAAGATGTCGAAGCTCTGGACCTCCTTGCCCTGAGCTTCCGCAGTACGGGCTGCCGCGGCGGCGTCGAGCATGCTCTGGAGGACGGCCGGATCCTGGCTGCCGTCGGCACCCATCCGGAACTGCCGGGCGATGTCGTCGGCACTCACCGTCCCCACCGCCTTGATCCGGTGATCGATACCGGCGGCCGCGAGGCTGTACCCGCCGGAGGCACAGATGCCCAGCATGCCGATCCGATCGGGATCGACCTCCTCTCTGGTGGTGAGGAACGACACGGCCGCCTTGAGGTCCTCGACCCGGTGGGCCGGATCCTCCAGCCCTCGCGGCTCTCCCTCGCTCGCTCCCTGGTAGGCGGCATCGAAGGCGAGGGTGACGAAGCCCTGCGCGGCCAGTCGTCCGGCGTACAGGCCGGCCGCCTGCTCCTTCACGCCGCTGCCGGGGTGGCCGACCACGATCGCCGGGCGTGGCCCGGTGGTGTCGTCGTCGGGGGTGTACAGGTGTCCGGCGAGCTGCAGGCCCGCGCTGGGGAAGGTGATATCGGTTCTCATATCCCCACCATCGCCGCCGCGGCGGCCGCGCCCCAGGGAGAGTTCTGCGTAGGCAAGCCAGTACCAGGCACCCGTTCCGGATCGCGTGGACACTGGAGTCATGGCCACTGAACTTGGCGAGTTCCTGCGTGCCCGACGCGCCGCGCTCGACCCGCAGCGGGCGGGTATCCCGGATGACGGCCGGCTACGCCGCGTTGCAGGCTTGCGCCGGGAGGAACTGGCCCAGCTCGCACACGTGAGCGTGGACTACGTCGTCCGGCTGGAACAGGGCCGCAGTAACCGGGTCTCCCGCCCGGTACTTGACGCACTCGCCGATGCCCTGCAACTCGCCGCCGACGAACGCGACTACCTCTTCACCGTGGCCGACGTCGCACCGGCCACGGCCGCGCGTCAACCCGCACGAGTCGCCGTGTCCCCTCAGCTACGCCAACTCCTGGACACGATGCACGACGTCCCCGCGATGGTGCTGAGCCGCACGATGGACGTACTGGCCTGGAACCGAGGTGCCGTCGCCCTCCTGACCGACTTCGACCAGGTCGCACCGAACCGGCGAAACCTGATCTGGCTGACCTTCCTCGACCAGGACTTCAGAGCCCTGTACGCCGACTGGCCGCGCGCCGCCCGCGAATGCGTGGCCTTACTGCGAATGGAGGCCGGCCGCAATCCCGACGACCCGGCCCTCAAGGCGCTGATCGGCGAACTCAACGCCCGGGACCCCGACTTCCGCACCTGGTGGACCACCTACAAGGTCCGCGGCCCCCACCAATTGACCAAGACCTACGTCCATCCGATCGTCGGTGCCCTGACCCTCGAGGTCCAGCAGTTCACCGTCGACACCCACCCCAACCAGTTCCTGGTGGCCTACACGGCCGCACCCGACTCCCCGTCGTACGAGGGCCTCCGCTTCCTCCTGCAGTGGTCACCGAATCATGGCCAGCGTGAGGTGGCGGTGGCCGACCGTTTCGAAGCCGACGACCGTGACGGCCGGGGCGAGCATGACGATCACTAGGCACCACGGGGTGCTCGCACCGAGCTCAGCGCAGATCACCGCCAGCAGAATCACGCCTGCCGTTCCCACCAGGAGCAGCAGGTGGAACGTGTCGTGCTGCCGGAGAAAGCCCCAGTAGATCGCGTACAGCGCCACTATGAAGATGGCGACCGGGATCGCGACGGTCAGGACCGTTTCGGTCGGGCCGAGCGTGGCGCTTCCTTCCAGGAAGTACGCCGCCACGTGCAGGCCGGCGCCCGTCGCGGCGACCGAGCCGAACAGGAGGAAGTGACCGAGCCCCCAGGCCGCCGATCTGTTCCGGTGCCGACGGAGGACATCTCCCCAGGGCACAGCGAAGTACATCCACCACATGCCGAAGGTCAGGCCGATACCGGCGACCGCCAGCAGCGCGGCCTCGAAGGTCCAGCCGTGTTCGCCGTGCACGAGCGCGTTGAGGGCCGCGACCGTTCCCAGCACTCCTTCGCCGAGGGTGATCAGCAGCAACAGCCCATGCCGCTCTGCGATGTGATGCGCGTGCCACGGTGTCGGACTGCGCCGCTCCGCCAGCACCGGGCCGGTCAGCTCCAGCGCGATGAACGGGATCCCGGCCACGAAGAACGCCCACACCGGCAACTGCAGGAACGCGAGCACCACCCACCCCACCTGCGCGACCCCGATGGTCCAGATGTTCTTGCGGGCCGCCGGCGCCCGGCCGGGATCGTTGCGCCCGGCAAGGAGCCAAAGGAACAGCATCGACAACCGCATCACGACGTACCCGAGAACCATCATCCGGACGTCGATCGCGTCGCCGTCGTCGACGGAGACGAACATGTCCTCGAGCCCGAGCGCCAGCACGATCACGCCGACCATCTGCACCATGGTGGCGACCCGGAACACCCAGTCGTCGTTGTCGTAGGCCGACGCGAACCACGAGTAGTTCATCCAGCACCAAACAACGGCGAAGACCGCCAGGCAGAACCCGAGCAGCGCCGTACCGACATGGCCCTCGGCCAGGTAGTGCGCGAGCTCGTCCGCGGCCGTGCCGAACGCCACCACGAACGTCAGGTCGTACAGAAGCTCCAGCGGCGTCGCGGCCCGATGAGCCTCCGCCGGATCACGCCCCGACAGCGGCCGGTGCCGGTGGTCTTGATCGCTCATCGATCCATCTCCCGTCAACGCCACCACGCCGGCGCACATGCGACGACTGCGTCCACCAGATCGTCCCTGCTCAGTCCCCCATCCGCCAACCATGCCTTGATCGCCCCGGCGAATCCGTGCGCGACGAACTGCGCCATCAACTCCCGATGAGCAGCAGGTACGTCCGGGTTCGTCGAGCGCGCCATGAAGGCCAGGCTGTAGTCGCTGAAGTGCCGGACGAGCGCCTCGTAGACCCCACGATCCGCCGGGTCCTCGAGCGTCTGCCGATAGACATCGGCGAACCGGGCGACATGATCGACCAGCTCGCCCGTCGCCCGGCGCAGGGCCTCATCCCAGGCCAGATCTTCCGTCGCCCGCCAGTGCTCCTCGCGCCGGTACACCTCAGCCAGGTCGGCGTCCAGCACCGTGAGCAACAGCTCGAGCGGACTGCGATACCGGTGATAGAACGTCGGCCGCGTCACCCCGGCCGCCTCAGTCAACTCCGCGACACTGATCCGGGACACGGGTCCCTCGGCGGCCAGCCGCAGTACGGCGTCCGCCAGCGCGCGATCGGTCCGCGCCGTCCGCGGATCCGGTCGATCGTTCATCACTGTCCTCGGCTCTTCCGCTGCTGCTATTTTACAGTTGTAAGATAGCAACCCCGAGGAGCAGTCATGAGGTCCCACACCGCCGTCTCCCCCGAAGAAGCCGCCGACCGCCTCGCGATCCGCGAACTGTTCGACGCCTACGCGCACTGCGCGGACCGCCGCGACGCCAGGGGCCAGACGGCCCTGTTCACCGAAGACACCCGTTTCGTGGTTTATATGGACGCCAAGTCCGCCGAGCCCACCCAGGAACTGCACGGACGCGACGCGCTCGCACCGGTCTTCGACAACCTCAACCAGTACTCCGCCACCACCCACTTCAACGGCCAGAGCACAGTCGTTGTCAACGGCAACCAGGCCGACGGCGAGAGCTACACCATCGCCCACCACGTCACCATCGGCGACGACGGTCGCCGCACCCTGATGATCGCTTCCATCCGCTACCTGGACCAGTACGTCAAACAGGACGGCACCTGGTACTTCGCCGAACGCAAACTCCTCGTCGACTGGACCGAAACCCGCCCGATGCACGACTGAGCGGCCTGACATACGCTGGCTGTGCAGCTGGTTCGTTCTGCCTGCCAGGTAGGACGTCGTAAGAGGGAACCCGGTGGAAGTCCGGGACTGCCCCGCAGCGGTGAGTGGGAACGAGCGCCGTCATCAGCACTGGATCGAAAGGTCTGGGAAGCGACGGTCAGTAGGTGTCTCGAACGAGGCGTGCCCGCGAGTCCGAAGACCTGCCACTGCCCGCCGTGCGCCCGTCGTCCGGCGGTGACGCGTGACCTCGTGGGGAGGTCGGCGAACGCTTGCCGTTCTTCCGCGGGGCCGGGTCTTTCGAGACAGGCTCGCGAAGGAGAGAAGCTTGACTACCCAGTCCGCAGCCGCGGCAGCACGGGCGACCGTGTACGGCTACCCCCGGCAAGGTCCGAACCGTGAACTGAAGAAGTCCATCGAGGGCTACTGGAAGGGCAAAGTCACCGCAGCCGCCCTCCGGCAGACCGCGGCCGACCTTCGTCGATCCAACTGGCAGCAACTCGCCGCCGACGGCATCGACGAGGTACCGACCGGTGACTTCTCGTACTACGACCACGTGCTGGACACCACCGTCCTCGTCGGTGCGATCCCCGAACGACACCGCTCCGCCGTCGACGCGGACGCCTTGGACGGCTACTTCGCGATGGCGCGCGGAACCCAGGAGGTCGCACCGCTCGAGATGACGAAGTGGTTCGACACCAACTACCACTACCTCGTCCCGGAGCTCGGTCCCGACACCGTGTTCGCTGCCGACTCCAGCAAGCAGGTCTCCGAACTGCGGGAGGCCGTCTCGCTCGGCCTGGCCGCACGGCCGGTCGTCGTGGGTCCGATCACCTATCTGCTCCTGGCCAAGCCCGCACCAGGTGTCGCCCAGGACTTCGAGCCGTTGTCCTTGCTCGACCAGATCCTGCCCGTGTACGCCGAAGTACTGGCCGACCTGCGTGCGGCCGGAGCCGAGTGGGTTCAGCTGGACGAACCGGCTCTGGTCCAGGACCGCTCTCCTGACGAGCTGGATGCGACGGCCCGCGCGTACGCCGTACTGGGTGGTCTCGAGGATCGTCCGAAACTGCTGGTGGCGTCGTACTTCGACCGCCTGGGCGAAGCGCTTCCCGTCCTGGCCAAGGCGCCGGTCGAGGGACTGGCGATCGACTTCACCGGGCCAGCGGCGGCGAATCTCGATGACCTCGCAACCGTTGCCGGCATCCGGACGAAGCGTCTCGTCGCGGGCGTCGTCAACGGTCGCAACATCTGGATCAACGATCTGCCCAAATCACTGTCCACCCTGGCCACGCTGATGGGTCTGGCCGGCCAGGTCGACGTGAGTTCGTCATCCTCGCTGCTCCACGTCCCGCTGGACGTAACGGCCGAGGAGGACCTCAATCCGGAGATCGTCAGCTGGCTGGCCTTCGCCCGGCAGAAGACGGCCGAGATCGTCACGCTGAAGCGCGGTATCACCGAAGGCACCGAGGCGATCGCCGCCGAGCTCGCCGCGAACCGGGCGGCCCTGGAATCACGATCCGGCTCGGCCCTGACCAACAACCCGGACGTCCGTGCCCGGGTCGCGGCCGTCACCGCGGAAGACAGCCGCCGCGCCGCGCCGTACGCCCAACGCAGCGCCGCCCAGCAAACGCGACTCCGCCTTCCGTTGCTCCCGACAACTACTGTCGGGTCGTTCCCGCAGACCACCGAGTTGCGTACCGCGCGGGCGGATCTGCGCGCCGGGCGGATCGACGCGACCCAGTACGACGAACGCATCGAAACCGAGATCCGGGAAGTGCTCACCTTCCAGGAGAAGGCCGGGCTGGATGTCCTCGTGCACGGCGAACCCGAGCGCAACGACATGGTCCAGTACTTCGCCGAGCAGCTCGACGGCTATCTCGCGACGCAGCACGGCTGGGTGCAGTCCTACGGCACTCGCTATGTACGGCCGCCGGTGCTCGTCGGCGACATCTCCCGCCCCGCACCGATGACGGTGCGCTGGTGGAAGTACGCGCAGTCGCAGACCGACCGTCCGGTCAAGGGCATGCTGACCGGGCCGGTGACGATGCTGGCGTGGTCGTTCGTCCGGGACGACCAGCCGCGGAGCGAGACCGCGGAACAGGTCGCACTCGCGTTGCGGGACGAAGTGAATGACCTGGAGGCGGCCGGCGCCGCGGTGATCCAGGTGGACGAGCCCGCCTTGCGGGAGACGCTCCCGCTGCGGAAGGTGGATCGTGCGGCCTACCTCGCCTGGAGCACGGAGGTGTTCCGGCTGACCACCAGCGGCGTACGGGCTGACACCCAGATCCACACGCACATGTGTTACGTGGAGTTCGGCGACATCCTCAATGCGCTGGACGAGATGGATGCCGATGTCGCGAGCCTCGAGGCGGCCCGCTCACACATGCAGGTCGCCCACGAGCTCGGCGACGCGGGCTACCCGCGAGGCGTGGGTCCTGGTGTCTATGACATCCACTCACCGCGAGTGCCTGGTACGCCGGAGGTGGTGTCTCTGCTCCGGAAGGGCCTGGACGCGATCCCGGCGGAACGCCTCTGGGTCAACCCCGACTGTGGGCTGAAGACCCGCGGCTGGCCGGAGGTCCGCGACTCCCTGCAGAACCTGGTCGGCGCGGCGCGCGAAGTACGGAGCGAACTCAGCTGACACACGAAGGTGGCCGGAGCAGCTTCTGCTCCGGCCACCTTCCAGGTCACTCCCCTGCCGCTGCCTGCTTGATGAGGTCGGCGACCGCCTGCGGCTGGGACACGTAGATCGCGTGGCTGCCGGCGACCTCGACGACCTTGGCGCCCGCACGCTCGGACATCGCGCGCTGAGCCGGCGGCGGGATCATCCGGTCGTCGGTGGCGACCAGGTACCAGCTCGGCTTCACCCGCCAGGCCGGCTCGGTCACTGCCTGAGCCAGCGCGTCCACGCCCCACGGCACCTGCGCGTCGGCCATGAACGCGGCCAGCCCGCTCGGTACGTCGGCGGCGAAGGAGCCGGCGAACTTCTCCCGGTCGAGGAACAGGAAGCCGTCCTGGGGAGGCAGGATCGGCGGCACGGGCGCACCGGGCGGCGGGTCGGCGATCAGCGTGTTGACCGACTCCCCCTTGTCGGGAGCGAAGGCTGCGATGTACCCGAGCGCGGCCACCTTCTCGTGGGTGCCGGCTTCGGTGATGACGGCCCCGCCGTACGAGTGCCCGACCAGGACGGTCGGACCGTCCTGGAGGTCGAGGATCCGCTTGGTGACGGCGACGTCATCTTCCAGGGAGAGCGTGGGATTCTGCACGATGCTGACCCGGTACCCGTCCGCGACGAGCAGGTCGTACACGCTCTGCCAGCCCGAGCCGTCGACGAAGCCTCCATGGACGAGGACGACGTTGCGGACGGGCGAAGTGGTGGTCATGGTCACTGTCTCCTTCGATGAACCGGATGCGTTGATTCGAAGGTAGTTCGCGCGATCGGCCATCGCTTACGTCAGATGACTGGTCTTCACCGGGTCAGTCGATCGGGTGATCTGCCAGCGCGTCCCGGAGGGCGGCGCGCGACGTGACGCCGAGCTTCGGGAACAGTTGGTAGAGATGGGTTCCGACGGTCCGGGGAGACAGGAAGAGCTTGTCGCCGATCTGCTTGTTGGTGAGCCCGGCCGCGGCCAGCAATGCGATCTCTCGCTGCTGCGGGGTCAGGACGTCGATCGCCCTGCTGGCGTCGGTGTGCGCTCCCGGTAGACCCGTGGCCCGCAGTTCGCTGCCCGCCCGCTTCACCCAAGGCTCGGCATGGAGCCGCTGGAAGATGTCGCGCGCGGCGGCGAGATGACTGCGTGCCTTGCTCGCGCTCTTGGCTCGCCGCAGGCGTTCACCGTAGATGAGGTGAACGCGCGCCACCTCGAAGGGCCACCGTTCGGCGCCGGGAACAGCCAATGCCGCCTCGAACAACCGGCTGTCCTCCGGCTCGGCGGCCACCATCGCGGCCGCGGCAGTCGCGACAAGGGCGAGCCGTGGTGAGATCTCATCGATGCCGGCGGCCTGGATCGCGGCGACATGCGCGGCGGCCTCTGCCTGACGGCCGGTCCGGCCGGCCGCTTCGACGACGTCCAGGATGACCCAGAGCGCGTGGGCCGAGTGGGGTACCAGAGTGCCTGCCGGCGAGATCGCCGTCGCGTGCCGGTAGGCGGCCTCGTAGTCAGCTCGGCCGAGGGCTGCCAACGCATTGACGTGGGAGGCGTAGTTGAGCACGAACCCGCACTGACGCGGCCCGGCCCATTGGATCATTTCGTCGGTCAGGGCGATCGTCGTCTGCTCGTCGCCGCGGGCAGCGGCGATCAGTGCGTGCTGGAATCGCAGCACATAGGCCAGCAACTGGTAGTTGTGTGTCTCGCACAGGGCCAGGGCCTCGTCAGCGAGCCGAGCGACTTCGTCCCAGTCCCCGGAGAGCAGGCCGTCGCATCCCAGCAGGAGCAGCGCCTCGATCCCGGCCGTGACCGCGCCACCGGCCCGGCCGTGCTCGACCGCCCGCCACAGGGCGGCCCGGCAGGCCGGCAGCCGGTCGACGTACAGGGCGGCGACGCCGACGCGGATGATCTGCCCGGGATCTGACTGCTCACCGAGCCCGGCGACCACCTCGTCGAGCCGGCCGAGCACCGGCAGCGCCCGCAATGCGGGCTCCACGTAGGTGCTGGCCAGCAGGTCGATGAGTTCGGGAGGCTCCGGCCGCAGGCGTGCCATCACCGCCCGGAGCGACTCGACCAGCTCCGCCCGTGAGCCGAAAGAGACGAGCGCTTGCAGAACCCACAGCGCTTCCCCGATGACCTCGTCCTTGGCGTCGGTGGGATCAGCAGCGGTCTCGAGCCCACCGACAAGCAGCCGGTGGGCCGTATCGATGGCGCCGTGGCCGTTGAGCAGGTACGCGGCGCCTGCCAAGGCGACGACGAGTGAGGGCGGCTCACGCAGTACCCCTGGCTCGAGAAGCTCCAGAATGTTGCGCATGTCGCCGGTGACGTCGACGCCGATGTAAGCGGCCATCACCGATCGCCGCTTGCGATCATCGACCTGAGGACTCAGGTCGGCGGCGCGGAGCAGCAGGACCATGGCACCGACGGGGTCGCCCCGCTGTTGCACCCTGGCAGCGACTCGTTCGAGCAGAGCCGCGACCTCCTCATCCAGACCGGTAGTGGACTCGGCCAGATGCCAGGCATGCCGCTCGGAGTCCATTGCGAACTGCTCGGCCAAGGCTCGATGCGCTTGGGCGCGTTGCTCACTGGTCGACAACTCGACCACCGCCGCGCGGGTCAGCGGATGCCGGAAGGCCAGCCGCCCGGCTCCCCCGTCGATGTGGATCAGCCGCGCCCTCTCGGCTGCGTCCAGCGCTTGCCTCCCCCACTCCGCCGCGGCCGCGTTCTGCACGACGCGCAGATCACCGGAACCCTCGAGCGCGGCTATCAGCAACTGGCCGCGCGTCTCCTCCGACAGGTTGCTGATCCGCGACGCGAAGAGAGACTGCAGGCGCCGGCTGATCGGAGGCGGCGTCTGCGGGGCCGGATCCCCGCCAGGCCGGTAGCCGCTGAGAGCGATCGGCATCTCGAGCAGGGCCAGCGGATTACCTTGCGCATCGGCGAGGAGACGCTGCCGGACCCGTGGTGACAAGGTCGGGAAGCGATAGTCCACCAGCGCGGCAGCAGCGTCGTCGGGCAGCGGTGGCACCTCGAGCTCCGGCAGGCCGCCGCCCTCGAAGAAGCTGACCTCGTCGGACCGGAAAGCGGCAAGGAACCCGACGCGGCTATCGGCCAGGCGGCGGGCGACGAACCCCAGTACTACGGCGCTGACGCGATCCAGCCACGGCATGTCGTCGACGATCACCACCAGAGGCCGGTCCCCCGCAACGTGCGTGAGCAGGGCGAGCATCGCGTTCGAAACCGTCAACTGGTCCGGCGGCGCTCCCTCGTAAAGCCCGGTCGTGACCTCCAACGCCTTGCAGTACCTGTCGCTCAGCCTGCGGAGATCCTCGCCGAGCGGATGCACCACCTGGTTGAGCCCGGCGAAACTCATGTCGGCCTCGAACTCGACCCCGGCGGCCCGGATCACGCGGGCTCCGTCGGCCGTCGCCCGCGCCGCGGCGGCATCGAGCAGCACAGACTTGCCGACACCGGCTTCTCCGGTCAGCAGCAAACCCCCGCCGCCGACGGCCGTAGTCGCGATGAACGCATCAAGCTGCTCGAGCTCTGCCTCGCGACCGAACAGTCTGTTGCCCCCCGTGACCTCTCCTCCACCAGTCACAGCGCTGGATTCTACTCCGCGAGACCGCTTCAGCCGACCTTCTGGCCGAGGTGGACCCGGAGGAACTCGACAGAAGGGTGGGGTCCGCGCAGTGACTCTGCTGGGTCGGCCAGCGATCGGTCTGGGCCGAGGACATAGGCCGCGATGGCGCTCCCTGGGCCGGTGCAGCGCCGACGTCCATCAGCCCTTCACGGTAGGTCGCGCCGACGGTGTACGCGATGCCCTTGATGGAGCGGCTGCTGTGGCCGGGGCTGATCTGCGCCCGCGGATCCGGCTCGATGACGATGCTGTCGGGGTCGCTATCCGGCGCCGCGACGCTGGAGAACCGGATCGGGTGACCGCTCAGCACCGCGAGCGTGGTGACGACCCGCAGGGAGAACTTCATACCAATTAAGGTAACTTATAGTCAACCAGTTAACAATAATGATGGGCACCGCTGAGGGGCCGGGGACCCGCCTATTAAGGTGGGCATGCCCGGGAGTGACATCGACGGAACAGAGGAAGTACGCGGTGACTGAGTCGACCATCATCTACACCCACACGGACGAGGCCCCGGCCCTGGCCACCTATTCGTTCCTGCCGGTGATCCAGGCGTATGCCGCACAGGCCGGCGTCGGCGTGGAGACCCGGGACATCTCGCTGGCCGGGCGGATCATCGCCGTCTTCGGCGACCACCTGACCGAGGCCCAGCGGAGCCCGGACGCGCTCGCCGAGCTCGGTGAGCTGGCCAAGACCCCGGCCGCGAACATCATCAAGCTGCCCAACGTCTCCGCCTCGATCCCCCAGCTCAAGGCCGCCATCGCGGAACTGCAGAGCCAGGGGTACGCGCTGCCGGAGTACCCGGACGAGCCGAAGACCGACGCCGAGCGGGAGATCCGCACCCGGTACGACAGCACCAAGGGCTCCGCCGTGAACCCGGTCCTGCGGGAGGGCAACTCCGACCGCCGCGCGCCCGCCTCGGTGAAGAACTACGTCCGGACCCACCCGCACCGGATGGGCGCCTGGACGCCGGAGTCGAAGACCAACGTCGCCACCATGGGCGCGAACGACTTCCGCTCGACCGAGAAGTCGACCGTGATCGAGGCCGACGGCACGCTCCGGATCGAGTTCGTCGGCGCGGACGGCGAGACCACCGTGCTGCGGGAGTCGATCCCGGTGCTGACCGGCGAGGTCGTCGACGCCTCCGTAATGCACGTCGCCGCGCTGCGCGAGTTCCTCACCGCCCAGCTGGCCCGGGCGAAGGCCGACGACGTGCTGTTCTCGGTCCACCTGAAGGCCACCATGATGAAGGTGTCCGACCCGATCGTGTTCGGGCACGCGGTCCGCGCGTTCTTCCCGAAGACCTTCGAGCAGTACGGCGAGACGCTGGCCGCGGCCGGGCTGTCCCCGAACGACGGGCTCGGCGGGATCTTCACCGGGCTGGCCGCACTGCCCGACGGCGACGCGATCAGGGCCTCGTTCGACGCGGAACTGGCCGAAGGCCCGGCGCTGGCGATGGTGGATTCCGACAAGGGCATCACCAACCTGCACGTGCCGTCCGACGTGATCGTGGACGCCTCGATGCCGGCGATGATCCGTTCCTCCGGTCACATGTGGGGTGCGGACGGCCAGGAGCACGACACCCTCGCAGTACTGCCGGACAGCAGCTACGCCGGGATCTACCAGGTCGTCATCGACGACTGCCGGGCGAACGGCGCCTTCGACCCCGCGACGATGGGCTCGGTCCCGAACGTCGGGCTGATGGCGCAGAAGGCCGAGGAGTACGGCAGCCACGACAAGACGTTCGAGCTCGCGGCGGCCGGCACGGTCCGGCTGGTCGATGCCGACGGCAACGTAGTACTGGAGCAGGAGGTCGCACCCGGCGATATCTTCCGCGCCTGCCAGACCAAGGACGCGGCGATCCGCGACTGGGTCAAGCTGGCCGTCACCCGCGCCCGGGCCACCGGCGACCCGGCCGTGTTCTGGCTGGACGAGACCCGCGCGCACGACGCGAAACTGATTGCGAAGGTCAACGAGTATCTGACCGAGTACGACACCGACGGCCTGGAGCTGAAGATCCTGGCGCCTGTGGACGCGATCAAGTTCTCGCTGGAGCGGATCCGGCGGGGTGAGGACACCATCTCCGTGACCGGCAACGTGCTGCGCGACTACCTGACCGACCTGTTCCCGATCCTGGAGCTGGGCACCAGCGCGAAGATGCTGTCGATCGTCCCGCTGATGGCCGGTGGCGGTCTGTTCGAGACCGGTGCGGGTGGCTCGGCGCCGAAGCACGTGCAGCAACTGGTCAAGGAGGACTACCTGCGCTGGGACAGCCTCGGCGAGTTCTTCGCCCTGGCCGCCAGCTTCGAGCACCTGGCCCAGACGACCGGCAACGCCCGCGCCCAGGTCCTCGCGGACACCCTGGACCGTGCGACCGCGACGTTCCTCAACGAGGACAAGTCCCCCACCCGCAAGGTCGGCGGCATCGACAACCGCGGCAGCCACTTCTACCTGTCCCTGTACTGGGCGCAGGAGCTGGCGAAGCAGACCGACGACGCCGAACTGGCCAAGGCCTTCAGTCCCCTGGCCGAGACGCTCGCCGCCAACGAGCAGACCATCGTCGGGGAACTGCTCGCCGTGCAGGGCAACCCGGTCGACCTCGGCGGCTACTACCAGCCCGACCCGGCCAAGGCCGCGGCCGTGATGCGCCCGTCGAAGACCTGGAACGACGCCCTGGCTTCACTGAGCTGACGAAACCCTGAGGCGCCCGGTGACCGGGCGCCTCAGGGCCAGTTGTCGCCGGCCTCCAGGCGGAGGCGTAGTAGATCCACCAGGGCGATGGATTCGCCGTCGCGCGCCCCGACGCCGACGACAAGTGGCGGGTCGGACGGCACTATTCGCAGGCCGAGCAGACGGGCCTTCAGGCTGGCGGGAGTGCCGAGGATGTAGTAGTTGCCGTCAGCATCCAAACCGATCGACCGGTTACGGCGGAGATACCACCCGACTATGTCGGTCCGATAGCTCGTGCCCGATCCCACCACCGGCGCCCGCAGCGGCTCCGGCTTCACCCCCGCTGCCTTCAGCTTGAGGACGAACTCGGCCAACTGCGCCCGGGCTTGCTCGGTCTCGGCCGCCTTCCGGCGTTCGAGGGCAGCAGCCTGAATAGCGGACGCCTCCCGCCGTCTCTCCTGCCAACTCGGCTCATCATCCACTCCTCCACCCTATTTCAGGGCGGCGGGCAGGGGTTCCGCATGGACGATCTGGAGCGAACTGACAGCGCGGGTCAGTACGACATACAGACGCTGGAGGCCACGTGGTTCGGCCGCCACGATCCGGGCTGGTTCAGCCACCACCACAGCGTCGAACTCCAGGCCCTTCGCGAGGGTCGCCGGAACGCAGACCAGTCGCGACGTGTCCATCTCGTCCTCGGTCGCGCCGAGGAGCGCGGGCTGCAGACCCGCGGCGACGAGCGCGTCGTACAGGTCCGAGACCTGCTCGTCCGCGGCGATGAGTGCGACCGAGCCCTCGCCGGCGAGCGCGGTCCTGCAGGTAGCGACGAGTGTGTCCGGGAGCGAGCTCTCATCGGTCTGGACGATGGACAGCGCATCGGCGACCGTCCGGACTCCGCGCGGTACGCCGAGGGTGGGTGCGATCTGGGGCAGCAACTTCGCCGCGAAGTCGATGATCTGGTCCGGTACGCGGAACCCTCGATCGAGCTCGGCCACGACAGCGTCCGACTTGTCGAGATGGTCAAGCACCCGATCCCACGAGCCCGCCGCCCACGGAGTGGTTGCCTGAGCCAGGTCACCGAGGACCGTTGCCGAGCCGGTGCGACAACGCCGGCCCAGCGCGCGCAACTGCATGGCCGACAGGTCCTGCGCCTCATCCAGGACGAGATGGCCGAGTGAGCCGGTACGGCGTTCGATCAGGTCCTCGAGTTCGTCGAGCAACACGGTGTCGGCCTCCGACCACTTCGCCGACTTCCAGGACCGCGGCGGCTTGCTCCACAGCAGTGCTGCGCGTTCGTCGGCTGTGAACTCGCCGGCCTGCGCCAGGAAGTCGGGGTCGGAGAACAGCCGGAACAACACCTGTTCGGGGACCACCCGGGGCCAGACCGCGTTGAGCAGCTCCTTCACGGGCGTCGAGCGGGCCACGGCGTTCTGCACGCGGTCGTCCGGCGAATCACCGTGCCGTTCCATCTGGACCAGTACTGCGTGGGCGATCCGCTGCGCGAGCGCATTCCGTCCCGGGTTGTATCTCGTTGACTCACGGAGCGCGGCCACAATGTCCGTGACCTCGTAATCGTGCACCCGATAGCGCCTGGATCCCTTGCTGTAAAGGATTCCGCTCGTCGGTGGGATCACGGCTGACCAGAGCGCGCGCCGCAGTACCAGCGCCATCCGGGCATCACCCTTGAGCCGCGCGGCCTCTGGTTCGTCCGCCGCCACGGCGGGCTCGCTGATCAGCTCGTCGATGGTGATCTGCCGTACGTCGACCTCGCCGAGGGCCGGGAGAACCTTGCGGATGTAGGAAAGGAACGAGCGGTTCGGCCCGACGATCACCACACCGCCACGACTCAGCCGATCCCGTTCGGTGTAGAGCAGGTACGCCACGCGGTGCAGGCCGACTGCCGTCTTCCCGGTCCCCGGCGCGCCCTGCACGCAGACGGACGGATGCAGCGGCGCCCGGACCAGATCGTCCTGCTCCGGCTGGATCGTGGCCACGATGTCGCGCATCGGCCCGGTGCGCGGGCGTTCGATCTCGGAGCGCAGGAACGCATCGGCCTGATCGGAGGCGACGGCTCCGACCAGCGGCTCGTCCTCGAATCCGGTCAGCTCCGCGGCATCGGAGAAGCCGTAGCGACGCCGCAGTACGACGTGCTGCCGATCGCTCGCGGTCGCTCGATAGAACGGGACCGACACTCGCGCGCGCCAGTCGATCACGAGCGGAACGCCGTTGCCGTCGTGAACGTGCCGACGGCCGATGTGGATCCGGTCGGTCCCCTCGATGGTGCCGCGCTCGTAGTCGAGCAGCCCGAAGAACAGCGGCACATCCGGCAGGTCGACCAGGGCCAGCACGCGTTGCTGGTGGGCGCTGGCATTGGCCTCGTTGGTGAAGCGTTCGTCGTTGTCCTCGCTGCCGATCACCTGGACTTCGCGGACCAGGACGTCGGCGTGCATCCGGGCCAGGGCCGCGTGGGCCTCGGCGAGGAAGGCCCGCTCGGTTTCGAGATCGGGGGAAGGGACAAGTGCGGATTCGACCATGGGAAAGAGCCTCGACTCGCGGTGGGAGGTGGACGAAACGACGGACTGTGGCGATCAACAGGGTCCCGCCCCGGAGAGATTCATCCGGTTCGATTCGATCCTTCACGCAATGCTGAAAAGGCAGGCCGGGGACGCTACCAGCGTCCCCGGCAACCCGCCACCGATTTATTCGCCCGCACCGCGCCCGACGAGGTGTTGCCACGCATGGTCGAGGCCGGCGGCGATGCACCCTGCCACGACGGTCTCGGTGCCGAGCACGCTCGCCCTCACGTCCGGCAGCACCGGTGCAAGCAGGCGCAACTGCTCGACGACGGCCTCAAGGAACCCCGGTGCTTGCCCGATGCCACCACCCAACACGATCAACTCGGGGTCGACGACCGTGATGACGGTGCACACCGCCTTGGCGACCAGGAGCGCCTCTTCGGCCACGATCTCGGCCGCGACCGAATCGCCACCGGCAGCGGCCGCGAACACCTTCTCGGCGGACGACGCACGTCGGAGACCTGCGCGCCTGGCGGCTCTGACTACGGCCGCCGCCGAGGCCGACGCGTCGAAACTCCCCCGCTTGCGAGCATCCCGCGCATCACTACCGCTGCCTTCGGCGAAAGGCAGGTAGCCGATCTCCCCGGCCACCCCGTGAAAGCCGTGCCGGAGCTTGCCGTCAATCACCAGGCCCATGCCGATACCGGTACCGACGGACACGAACGCGAAGCTCTCGACGTCGCGTCCATGCCCGTGCACGCGTTCGGCCAACGCGGCGGCATCCACGTCGTTCTCGATCATCAACGTCGGCCCGAACTCGTCGCGCAGTGTCGCCAGCACGGCAGGGGAATCCCAGGAAAGGCGTCCGGTCAGCGTCAGGGCATCGAGCTTCGGTACGTACACACCTGGGCTCCCGACCACGGTCTGGGTGACCTGCGAGGCGGTGATGCCGGCGTCACTCACCAACCTCGTCGCGAGGCCGACCAACTCCTGGACCCGGGCCATCGCATCCATGGCCTTCGTGTGCACGCTCAGCCGGGTGCGCACGGTGCCGGCCAGATCGGCGACCGCACCGCGCAGGAACTCCCGCCCGACGTCCAGCCCGAGGATGAACCCGGCGTCCGGCCGCACCTCGTACAGGATCGGGGCCGGCCCGGGGCCACCCGTCCGCTGCCCGGTCGCGTGCACGAGCCCGGCCCGCTCGATCGCGGCGAGCGCCGCGGAGACCGTGGGTTTCGACAGACCGGAGAGTCTGGCCAGTTCCGTCCTCGAGATCGGCCCCGACCTCCGGATGTGCTCCAGCATCACCTGCTCGTTGATCGCACGGATCAGTTGGGGGCGGGCCGCGGACGCGCCACCGGCGACAACCGTCACGTCGATCTCCCTTGCGTCGCAAACTCTTCACACCGTCGTCACACCAAGACCTTGTGCCGACCGGGATTGTTAAGTTAGTTTCCTAACGATTCTATTGGTCGGCGCGAGGAGCTGCCACCCCCATGATGCGTTCGTCGGTCGTCCTCGGTCTCGACTTCGGCGGGACGAAGATCGCCGCCGCGGTCGGCGAGCTGTCCGGTCAGCGTCTCGGCGCCACGACCGTCGACAGCCTGCCCGAGGCCGGAGCCGAAGCGGCGATGGCTCGCGGGCTGTCCGCGGCCCGCGCCCTGCTGGCGGACGTCGCTCCCGGCCGGGAGCTCGCGGCGGTGGGCGCGGCCACCCTCGGCATCCCGTACGACGACCGGGTCGAGCTCGCGCCGACTTTTCCAGGCTGGGGCGAGCTCGCCTTCGGACAGCTGGTGCGGGAAGCCTTCCCCGGCGTCCCCGTCCGTCTTGGTACCGACGTGAAGGCGGCCGCCGCTGCCGAACTGCGCTGGGGAGCGCTGGCCGGCTGCGATCCGGGCATCTATCTCAACCTGGGCACGGGTCTGGCGGCGGCGATCGTTGCCGGCGGCACCGTGATCTCCGGGGCGCACGGGGCGTCCGGTGAGATCGGCTACAACCTCCGGACCGCCGCGGACGTATGGATCGACCCGGCGGAGCGCACGATCCTCGAGGACCTCGTCAGCGGTCAGGCTCTCGAGGTGACCGGCAGTGCTCGCCTCGGCCGAAGGGTGACGGCCGCTGACGTCTTCGCGTCGCCCCAGCCCGACGCGGCCGCGCTCACCGACGAGTTCAACCGCGAACTGGCGATGCATGTCGCCAACCTCGCCATCGCCATCGACCCGGTGCGGATCGTCGTCGGCGGCGGCCTGGTCGGTTCGTGGGACCGGATCGCACCTGAGCTACGACGGGCGCTGGACGCGGCCGTCCCCTACCCACCCGAACTGATGGTGGCCCGCTTTCCCTCGGACGCGCCGCTGGTCGGCGCGCTCGCCCTGGGCGTCGAGGCCGCCGGGCTCGTCCCGACCATGCAAGACATCGAGTACTGAGAGGCAGAAAAAATGAGGGCCATCAAGCATGTCGCCGTCACCGTGGTAGCGGTCTGCGTACTGGCCGCGGGATGTGGCGGGGGCGACAAACCGATCGGCAGCGCGACCTCCAGCAATCCCCAGGCGTCGACCAGCACCAGCGGCGGCGGCGGGGCGTACAAGAAGGGTGGCACCGTCACGATCGCCAACGTGGGCGGGCAGACCTGGCCGTGCCAGTTCAACCCGTTCAACCCGGCGGTCAACCAGGTGGCCCTCGGCTTCGTCTACGAGCCGCTGACCTTCGTCAACGTGCTGAAGGCCGGTGCCACCACGCCCATGCTGGCCAGCGCCTTCACCTGGTCGCCGACGAAGGACTCGATCGTCTTCACCATCCGCTCGGGCGTGAAGTGGAGCGACGGGAAACCGTTCAGCGCCGACGACGTGGTCTACACGTTCAACCTGATGAAGCAGCAGCCGGCCCTCGACCTGTACTCGCTGTGGACCGGCGCCGGCCTGACCAGTGTCACCGCGGCCGGTGACAAGGTCACGCTGAAGTTCAAGGCAGCGGCCGAGCCGTACTTCTTCAACTTCGCGAACCAGGTCGGCATCGTGCCCAAGCACATCTGGTCCACCGGTGAGGCAGCGTCCAAGCCGGCCACCTGGGCGAACCCGAAACCGGTCGGCACCGGGGCGTTCACGGTCCAGTCCTGTACCAGCAACAACATCTCCTACGTTGCCAACGGCAGCTACTGGCAGCCGGGCAAGCCGTACCTCGAGAAGGTCCAGTACCCCGCGTACCTGGACAACAACCCGGCCAACCTCGACCTGGCCAGCGGCAAGGCGCAGTGGGGCGGTCAGTACATCCCGAACATCGACAACTTCTACAAGTCCAAGTCGCCGGAGAACAACTACTGGTTCCCGCCGACCGCGAACGTCGCGATCTACCCGAACCTCGACCCGTCGCACAAGGCGACCAGTACGCTCGCCGTCCGGCAGGCGATCGCCTACGCACTCGACCGGGAACAGATCTCCAAGATCGGTGAGAGCGGCTACCAGCCGGCCGCGAACCAGACCGGTGTGGTCACGCCGACCTTCGACAAGTACTTCGACAAGGCCGCGCTGACGGCCGCCGGCTACGACAAGCCGAACCCGGACAAGGCCAAGCAGCTGCTGGAGAGCGCCGGCTACTCGTCGTCCAACCCGCTCAAACTCGACATCATCACGATCACTGGCTACACCGACTGGGACGCCTCCCTGGCAGTCGTCAAGCAGCAGCTCGCCGCAGTCGGGATCGAGCTGTCCATCCAGGATCTGCAGCAGCAATCGTTCAACCAGAAGCTGTTCACCGGTGACTACGACCTGGCCTACTACAGCCAGTCCGGCGGGCCCACGCCGTACTACGAGCTGCGGCAACTGCTGTACTCGAAGAACTCCGCGCCGATCGGCCAGCAGGCCAGCAGCAACTACGTCCGGTACAACAACCCGGCCGTGGACAAGGCCTTCGACGCGTACGCCAGTGCCGACGACGCGACCCAGGTCAAGCTGATCAAGGAGATCGGAGCGGCGATGATCAAGGACGTGCCGCTCATCCCGACCACCGAGTCGGTCGACTGGTACCAGTACAACACCAAGGACATCGAGGGCTGGCCGACGCAGGACAACCCGTACGCCCAGCCTGCGCCGTACAACATCCCCGACGTCGGGCAGGTGCTGACGAACCTGTACTCCAAGTCGGCCCAGAAGTAAGGAAGGCATGAGATTCCTGCTGCGGCGCCTCGGGTTCTTCGTGATCACTCTCTGGGCGGCCATGACGCTGAACTTCTTCATCCCGCGGATGATGCCCGGCAGTCCGGAGGAGGCGCTGCGGCAGCGGATCAGCAAGGGCGGCGTGGTCGTCACACCGGAGCAGTTGCGGACGGTGCTGGCCGAGTTCGGCTTCGACCCGGACAAGAACATCCTGCTCCAGTACGGCGAGTACCTGAAGTCGATGGTCACCGGGCACTGGGGGGTGTCGATCGGCGGCAGCCTCGGTACCCCGGTGACCACTCTGATCGGTGACGCGTTGCCGTGGACCCTCGGCCTCGTCGGTCTCTCGACCGTCCTCGCGTTCGCGCTCGGCACCCTGATCGGCACGATCTCCGGCTGGCGGCGCGGTGGCCTGATCGACGGGATCGTGCCGCCGGTCTTCATCGTCACCTCGGCGCTGCCGTACTTCCTGGTGGCGCTGGTGCTGATCTCGTTGTTTGCGATGGGCAACAATCCGGTCCTGCCCAACGACTTCAACTACCAGCAGGGACTGACGCCCGGCTTCAACGCCGAGTTCATCCTCAGTGTGATCAAACACGGCATCCTGCCGGCCGGCACCATCCTGATCACCGCGGTCGGCGGCTGGATCCTGACCATGCGCAACAACATGCTCACGACGCTGGCCGAGGACTACGTCCGGATGGCCCGGGCCAAGGGCATCCCGAACCGGAAGATCATGTTCGGGTACGCCGGCCGGAACGCGTTCCTGCCCAACCTGTCCGGCTTCGCGATGTCGCTCGGCTTCGTCATCTCGGGCACGATCCTGGTCGAGTACGTGTTCAACTACCCCGGCCTGGGCTACATGTTCTACAACGCCACGGTGAGCACGGACTACCCACTGCTGCAGGCGTTGTTCCTGCTCGTGACGCTGGCCGTGCTCATCTGTGTCCTGCTCTGCGACTTCGCGGTATTCCTGCTCGACCCACGCGCCCGGACGAAGGGGTAGTCGATGAGTGCGATCGTCGCCGGCACCGCAGCGCCGGCCCCCAGTGCGGCCCGCCGTCCCCGGGGCGGCCTGTTCCGGGCCATCCTGCACAACCGCAAGGCCATGCTGGGGGCTGTCCTCCTGCTCCTGTTCATCCTGCTCGCCGCGTTCCCACACCTCTTTGTCCCTTGGCTGCACGGCGACCCGCGGGCGATCGGCGACATGCCACTGCAGCATCCGTCGGGCAAGCACTGGCTCGGCACCACGGGTCTCGGCCAGGACGTGTACGCCCAGCTGATCTACAGCACGCGGGAATCGCTGATCATCGCGGTCGTCGCGGGTCTCGGCGCGACCATCCTGTCGGTCCTCATCGGCGTCTCGGCCGCCTATCTGGGCGGGTTCGCCGACGACGTGCTGTCGATGCTGACGGACATCTTCCTGGTGCTCCCGGCGTTCCCGCTGATCATCGTGCTCGCGACGTACGCGGGCAAAGGCAACCTCACCGTCATCATCATCACGCTGATCGTCACCGGCTGGTCCTACGGCGCCCGGCAGTTGCGCGCGCAGGCGCTGTCCCTGCGCAACCGTGATTTCCTCGAGTCGGCCCGGGTCCGGGGTGAGCGCCGGTCGTACATCATCGTGGTCGAGATGCTGCCGACGATGACCTCCCTCATCGTCGCGAACTTCCTCGGCGCCGCCCTGTACTCCGTCCTGACCGCCGCCGGCCTGCAGTTCCTCGGCCTCGGCGATCCCAACTCGCTGAGCTGGGGCACGATGCTCTACTGGGCGCAGAACCAGGGCGCCCTGGTGAACGGTCTGCCCGCCTGGGCGCTGTCGCCGGGCGTGGCGGTCGCGCTGCTCGGTGTTTCCTTTGCCCTGCTCAACTACGCGTTCGACGAGATCAGCAACCCCGCGCTGCGGCCGGTTCGGAGGCGACGTGCCAGATCAGCCCGTTCTTGAGGTCCGCGGTCTCACCGTCGCCTACGACACCGGGGATCATCCTGTCGTCGCGGTCGACCAGGTGGATCTCGACGTCCATCCCGGTGAGTTCGTCGGGGTGGTCGGCGAGTCAGGCTGCGGCAAGTCGACGCTGTTGTTCGCCATCGCCCAGTTGCTGAGTCCACCGGCCGCCATCACCGCCGGAAGCGTGCTGTTCCAGGGCCAGAACCTCGTCGCCATGAGCGAGAAGAAGCTGGCCGCCTTACGCTGGCGCGACTTCTCCGTGGTGATGCAGAGCGCGATGAACGCCCTCAACCCTGTGATGAGCATCGGTAGTCAGTTCCGGGACGCGATCAGAGCCCACGACGAACCGGTGGCAGACGACCGCCCGGCCGAAGTACTGCGCCTGGTCGGCATCGATCCGATCCACCTCAAAAGCTATCCGCACCAGCTCAGCGGCGGGATGCGGCAACGGGCCATGATCGCGATGGCCCTGCTGTTCACCCCCGACCTGATCATCATGGACGAGCCGACCTCGGCCCTCGACGTCGTGGCCCAGCGGTCCCTGATGGTGCAGATCAAGGAACTGCAGCGGCAACTCGGCTTCGCGGTCGTCTTCGTCACCCACGACATGTCGCTGATCAGCCACTTCTCCGACCAGTTGATGGTGATGTACGCCGGCCAGGTGATGGAACTGGGAGCCACCCGTGCGGTCTTCGATCATCCGGCGCATCCCTACAGCAAAGGGCTGCTCGACGCGTTCCCCTCGATCCGCGGACCGAAGGTACCGCTGACCGGGATTCCCGGCAGCCCGCCAGATCTCGCCCACCCGCCGAGCGGCTGCCGCTTCCATCCGCGCTGCCCGGTAGCGTTCGCCGACTGCTCGAAGGTCGAGCCCGAGCTCTATCAGGTCGGATCCGTGCAGGCACGCTGCCTGCTGCACGCTCCACCCGACGCGGCAACGACAGCGACAGCCGTCCAGGACGTGACATCATGACCGACCTCAGTGTCGAGAAGCTCCCGGAGGCGGCCGCACCGACCGCACCGCTCCTGGAAACCAAAGACCTGACCCGCCATTTCCGGGTCGGCCGCGGCTTCTCCGCCAAGTTGCTGCATGCCGCCGACGACGTCAACATCACGATCGATCAGCAGCAGATCGTAGCGCTCGCGGGAGAGAGCGGCAGCGGCAAGAGCACCATCGCCCGCCTGCTCGCGGGCGTCTACAAACCGACGAGCGGCGAGATCTACTACCAGGGCCGGGCCTTGTCGAGCCTGCGATCGCGCCGGGACCAGCTCGCCTACCGCAGCGACGTACCGATGGTCTTCCAGGATCCGTTCAGCTCCCTCAATCCCGCCTTCCGGGTCTCCCACGGCATCCTGCGCAGCCTGAAGCTGCACGGCGGCCACCTCACCCGCGAGCAGCGGAACGAGGAAGCCGAGCGAGTCGTCGAAGCGGTCGGCCTGTCCCCCGCCGGCGACATCATGCACCGCTACCCCTACGAGCTCAGCGGCGGTCAACGGCAACGCATCGGTTTCGCCCAGGCCCTTGCGCACAAGCCCAAGCTGATCCTGGCCGACGAGCCGGTCTCGATGCTCGACGTGTCGATCCGCATCGGCCTGCTCAACCTGATGGCAGAACTGCGCAGCTCGGCCGGGGTGTCGTTCCTCTACATCACCCACGACATCGCGAGCGCGCGCTACGTCGCCGACCAACTGCTCATCATGTACGCCGGTCACATCGTCGAATCCGGCCCGACAGAATCAGTACTGGCCAACCCCAAACACCCCTACACCGACCTGTTGCTCGGAGCAGTGCCCGATCCACGAGCGCCACTCACCGTCGGCGTCGAAGGCGACACCGGCGAACCGCCGAAGGTCATCGACCCGACACCTGGCTGCCGCTTCCGCTGGCGCTGCCCCCTCGTCGTCGACGAGTGCCACCACATCACCCCCACCCTCCGCCGCCTCGGCGAAGGCCACGAAGCCGCCTGCCACGTCGCCCAACCCGACCCCGGCTTCCTGTCCTCGCAACCAACCAACCCTGCCCCACCCAAGAAGGGATAGCGCTCGAGCACGACTCCACGAGCCAGCCGTGTTTGGACCGCTTCGGCCGTCGCATCCGTGCAGGTTGGTGCGTTAGGCATGGGTGCGATTGGTTCGCCTCGACCACTGGCATCAATACAGGCTGGTGGATGACGCGCGTGGATGATCGCCCGGAGCCGTACGTGGATGATCGCCCGGCGCCGTAGGAGCCACCTCCCCCAGTGCACCCGTCCGCCCGCCGAGTCTGCTGACCGGGACCCGACGGCCGCCTTGGTGCCACCAGATACCTGGTAAGCCGCGGTCGGCGCCACCACACGAGTCGTCGGGGCTCCATGGTCGTACGTACGACTCGTCCTCCAGGTCGCCGCTCGCGAGTCGCTGCTCACGATTCACCGGTCTCCTCCCTGCCGGCGTCCTCGCCGGGCTCCTCGCCGCGTTCGTTGCCAGGTTTGTTGCCGGATTCCTCGCCGAGTTCGTTGCCGGGCTCCTCGCCGCATTCGTTGCCGGGCTCGTTGTCGGGTTCCTCGCCGGGCTCCTCGCGGGGTTCGTTGTCCGGTTCCTCGCCGGGTTTGTTGTCGGGTTCGTTGGTGGGGTCGTTGGTGGGGTCGTTGGTGGTGGTGATGGGGTGGGTGCCGGTGTGGTCGACGCGGAATTGGTATCCGTTGGGTGAGGTCCAGAGGAGTG
>Ga0193717_1000115_pt1 | contig 78606 bp, 90 predicted proteins | sample U2c2metaG_FD_145900 | JGI IMG/M metagenome (GOLD analysis project Ga0193717, IMG submission 145900) | Soil microbial communities from a riparian zone of the East river system, Colorado, United States - U2c2 | ecosystem: Environmental > Terrestrial > Soil > Riparian zone | place: USA: East River... | reverse complement strand
GCACGCGATGTCCCACATCACCGGCGGCGGCTTCGCGGCGAACCTGGCCCGGGTGATCCCGGACGACCTCGCGGTCCGGATCGACCGCTCCACCTGGACCCCGGCACCGGTCTTCGGGCTGGTCGGGCAGCTCGGCGGCGTCCCGCTGCTCGAGCTGGAGAAGACCCTGAACATGGGGGTCGGCATGGTCGCCGTCCTGGATCAGGCCGCAGCGGACCGCGCCATCGCAGTACTGGCCGAGCGCGACATCGCGGCCTGGGTGTGCGGCGAGGTCACCGCAGCGGACAACCGCTCCGGCGTCGAACTCCAAGGCCACTACGCCCACTGATCACTCCTTGCGTCCGAAGAACCTGAGGTCAGGACCCTAGGTTCTTCGGACGCAAGGCATGGTGGAACCGCCTGAAGTGCCGTGTGGTGGAACAACGTCGGTCAGCACAGGCTGATCTGCCCTGACGCCCTGAGGCGTCGGGCAGGTCAACCAGAAGCTGTTGCTGCTTTACCGACGGGGGTGGTAGTCGTCGGCGTCCTCGCCGACGTCTGTGTCGTCACCGTTCGCAGAACCTGTACCACCCTCGGTGCCGCCGGACAGCTCACGCTTGAGCTGGTCCAAGTCGGTCTCCCAGGTGCGGTACTTCAGGTCGCGAGCGACCTTCGTCTGCTTGGCCTTTGCACGGCCGCGCCCCATAGCGTCGACCCCCTCGCACAAGTCAACCGGGTACGCAGCGTGGCGCCCACGGATCAGTCGTCAGTAATCGTGGTTCTAGGTTACCCGGAGCCGGGGATCGACACACGCACCGCCCCCTGACTGGACACCAGAAGAAGTCCGATGACAGGCCGGAAGGCCTGGCTGATCCCCTCAAACCGGCCAGGCCTCCCGCGTCTTTGGCGCCTTACGGCGTCGTTACTTCACCTCGCGACGTGAGCTTGCCCACAGTCCCACGATAGTCGGCAGCACGATCCAGACGGCGAGCGCGGTGAGCGTCTCGGGCAGCATGCCGTTCATGTCCCGCTCGGCGATCCGGCCGAAGGCACCGAACACGTCCAGCCAGTCGGCGTTGTCCTTGAACAGGGCCGTGCCGGCCAGCGACCAGACCGTCGGGGCGACGAAGAAGACCAGGATCGCAACCGCGGTCTGGGCGATCACCGCACCGAAGGCAGCACCCATGACCACATTCAGGGCGTTCGTCAGGTAGGCACCGGCCAGCGCGCCACCCATCCCGGCGTACGACGTCCCGTCGCTGCCCGTGGCTCCACCGATCGCCGTGGCCAGCAGAGCGAGCAGCGTGGTCACGGTCAGCAGCACGACGCTCAGCACGATCGCGGAGACGAACTTGGCCAGCTGGACCCGGACCCGGCGCGGGGAGAGCGTGAACGTGGTCAGCGCGGTGCGCTGGGTCCACTCGCTGGTCATCGCCATCACGCCGATCACCGGCAGCAACAGCACGACGCCGGTCGAGGCGGCGCTCAGGAAGTCGTCGAAGGCGGACGGCCCGGTCGGCATGTGGGTGAGCTGCCAGCCGAGCGCTGCCAGTGCGATGGCGATGATGCCCAGGATCAGGTATCGGCCGCTGCGAGTGTCCACCGACTTGCGCAGCTCGGTGGTGACGAGCTTCAGGAAGGACTGGCCGCGGGCGGGCGGCAGGGCGCTGGAAACAGCGGCCCGGTGCTTGCCCGGGACTGCGGCCTCGGTGGCCGGGGAGGTGAGTTCGGTGACGGTCATAGTGATGAGCTCCAGGAAGTCGTAGTGGTCAGGCGGCCGCGGCGGCAGGGCTGGTCAGCTGGAAGAACAGCTCTTCCAGGCCGGCGCCGTCGCTCTCGCGCAGTTCGAGCAGGATCTGACCGGCAGCGGCGGCGGCACGGCCGACCTGCTCGGCGGTGGCGTCGACCCGCAGGGCGCCGTCGTGCAGCGGCTCGAGCAGCAGCCCGGCAGCGGTCAGTGCCTGGTTCAGGCCGATCGGGTCGAGACCGCGGACCAGCGTGCCGCTCCCGGCGAGCAGTTCCTCCAGCGAGCCGTTCGCAACGATTTGACCGCCTCCGATGACCACGAGCCGGTCGACAGTCGCCTGGACCTCGCCCAGCAGGTGGCTGGACAGGATGACAGTGCCGCCGCGGGAGGCGAAGTCCTGCAGCAGCCCGCGCATCCACCGGATGCCTTCCGGGTCCATGCCGTTGGCAGGCTCGTCAAGGATCAGTACTGCGGGGTCGCCGAGCAGCGCGGCCGCGATCCCGAGGCGCTGCCGCATCCCCAGCGAGTACTGTCCGACGCGGCGCTTCGCGGCCGGGGTGAGCCCGACAGCCTCCAGCATCTCGTCGGCCCGGCTCTTCGGAACGCCGAGCAGGCCCGCGTTGAGCTGCAGCGTCTCCCGGCCGGTCCGGCCCGGGTGCTGGGCTGCCGCGTCGAGCATGACGCCGACGACCCGGCCGGGGTTCGGCAGTTCGACGTACCGCTTGCCGGCGATCGTCGCGGTGCCCGCCGTCGGCGGGGTGAGCCCCGTCAGCATGCGCAGGGTGGTGGACTTGCCGGCACCGTTCGGGCCCAGGAAGCCGGTGATGCTGCCTGGCTCGACGGTGAAGGAGACGTCGTGCACGGCCGTGGTGCTGCCGTAACGCTTGCTGAGGTTCTCGACGGTGATCATGAGCGCAACTCTTCCGTCTCCGACCCCCTCGCCACATCGACCGACCGTCTTGTCCCACCCCCTACGAAAGTCGTCGGGGAACACCCCTAAGGCCCACCGGAAGGGGGACGTGGACAGTACGCAGCGCGACTACGCTGACGGAATGCAACGGTTGCGGCGTGCGTATGCCTGGTTCGTCCGGCGTGCGCCGCGGATCCGTGATCTGTTCTTCATCGGGTTCAGCCTGCTCACGGTCGTTGCCCAGGCGGCCGCGGACAGCCGTGGCCGCTGGGACGCGGGCGACTGGTACGTGCTATCGGCGGGCATCGTCGCGTCACTGGCACTGTGGTGGCGCCGCCGGTTTCCTGTCACCGTCACCCTCGTCGGCATCCTGGCGATGGGGACAGCGCAGATCTTCGTGCCGATGGGCCTGGCTCTGCTGACCCTGTCGATCCGCCGGCGCGACGGGATGCTCGCAGTACTGAGTGTCGCCGCGTACGCCGCGTATGTGGCGAGTTCCTGGAACGACAACGGCGACCCGTATGTCCTGCTGTTCACCGGGCCGTTCCTGGTCGGGACGTGGGTCGCGGTCGGGGCGTACGTCGGCGCCCGCCGCGACCTGATGGTGTCCCTGCGGGACCGGGCCGAGCGGGCGGAGGCAGAACGTGAACTGCGAGGCGAGCAGGCCAGGCTCGGTGAGCGGGCCCGGATCGCCCAGGAGATGCACGACGTACTCGCCCACAAGGTCTCGCTGATCGCCCTGCACGCAGGCGGGCTGGAGGTGAACCCGGCGGTCGGCCCGGAGAAGGTGGAGAGTTCGGCCGCACTGATCCGGGAGACCGCCCGCCAGGCGATGGAGGACCTGCGCGAGGTGCTCGGCGTGCTGCGAACAGATCTCAGCGTGGCCGGTGCGGACCTGGCTCCCGTACCCCGGGCCACCGACCTGGCCCGGCTCGTTGAGGCCTCACGATCGGCCGGGGTGAACATCACGAGCGACCTGGTCCTGCCTGACGAAGTGCCGCTGTCCGTGGGCCGTACCGTCTACCGGATCGTGCAAGAGTCGCTGACCAACGTCCACAAACATGCGCGCGGAGCGACCACCGAGGTGCTGGTGAACGCGGCTCCTGGCGCGGGTGTCATGGTTCGGGTGACGAACGTTCGGCCGGTGGCGGCCGGCACGCTGCTGCCGGGCGCTGGCGCCGGCCTGGTCGGGCTTCGCGAGCGGGTGGACCTGTCCGGCGGGCGGCTGGCAGTGGGACCGACCCCGGACGGTGGTTGGCGGGTCGAGGCCTGGCTGCCCTGGTCCGACGGCAACGAGGGCAGCGTCAGCAAAGGCAGTGTCAGTAAAGAAGGGGAAGAAGAGCGATGACGCGGCTACTGATCGTGGACGACGAAGCGCTCGTCCGGGCCGGGCTGAAGATGATTCTGGAGTCGGCGGACGATCTCGAGGTGGTCGCCGAGGCCGACGACGGTGCGGACGCGGCCGAGATGGTCGTCCGGCACCGGCCGGACGTGGTGCTGATGGATATCCGGATGCCGCGGCTGGACGGCCTGGCCGCGACGCGGGAGGTCCAGGCGTTGCGGGATCCGCCGAAGGTCGTCGTACTGACCACGTTCGATCTGGACGACTACGTGTTCCGGGCGTTGCAGGCAGGCGCGAGCGGGTTCCTGCTGAAGGACACGCCACCGCGGGAGTTGGTCCAGGCGGTGCGGGTGGTCGCGGCCGGCGACGCGATGTTGTCGCCGGCGGTGACCAAGCGGCTGATCGGGCACTTCGCGGCGGATTCGCGGACCGATCGCCAGCGGGTGGCGCGGGAGCGGCTGACCACGCTCACCGAAAGGGAGCGGGAGGTGCTGGCCGCGGTCGCGGGTGGGCTGTCCAACGCGGACATCGGCAAGCGGCTGTTCATGAGCGAGGCGACGGTGAAGGCGCATGTCTCACGGGTGCTGGTGAAGCTGGACGCCACCAACCGGGTGCAGGTCGCGATCCTGGCCCACGACGCAGGCCTGCTCGACGGTTAGCCCTGGAGATGGGAAACCGGTCGCGCGCCGCCGGAGGGGTGGGGGACGGCGGCACACGACCGGTTTCGAGGTCAGCGTCCCGGGGGGAGTGGGCGCTGACGGGCTAGAGCATCAGGCGCGGCCGAAGGCCACGTTCTTGCTCCAGATCTTCGCCTTGGCGACGGGCTTGCCCGGCTTCGAGGAGTGCCACAGCATGTTGCCGCCAGCGTAGATGCCGACGTGGTACACGCTGCCGCCACCGCTCTTGAAGAACACCAGGTCGCCCGGCTTGGCGGCGGCGCGGCTGATGTGCTTGGTCGCGCTGTACTGCGAACGCGACGTACGCGGCAGCTTCTTGCCGGCCTTCTTGTACACGTAGCCGGTGTAGCCCGAGCAGTCGAAGCCCTTCGGCGTCGTGCCGCCGTACCGGTACGGCGTGCCCTTCAGCTTCGCGGCTTCCTTCAGCACCTTGGCGCGGAACGTGGTGGTCGTGCCGGTGCCACCGTGCAGCAGACCCTTCTGCGCGGCGTAGAACAGCGAGCGCCACGTGTTGTAGGTCATCGTGCCGGTGCGGGGCAGGCCCACCCGGCGCTGGAACTTGACGACCGCCGTGCGAGTGGCGGAGCCGTACCAACCACCGGCCGGCACATCCAGCGACCGCTGCACGTACTTGACGGCCCAGCCTGCGTCGCCGTAGCGCAGCAGCGGCTTGGACGCCACGGCCGAGTTCCCCCGGGCCCACGCGGCCGAGGAGGTCTTCGTGGTGCCGGTGGTGGCGGCGGAGGCGGCGCCGGGTGAAGCGACAACGCTCATGGCGGCTCCACCAGTGACTGCCAGGCCGACCGAGAGGACGGTGGCCGCGGCGCGGCCGGGGACGGCCGAGGACTTGCTGGTCTTGCGGTGCTTGCCCAGGGTGCGGCCGATCGGCCGCCGCGTACTGGACTCGCTGGACTTGACGGCGCGCGAAAGCGCTGTCCGTCGGGCAGTGACGGGCATGGTTGTCTCCCGACGCCTGTGAAGTTAGCTGTCGGGTTCGGGCTGAGAGTCAATAGCCCGGTCCGCTCCCGCGGACTTCACCCCAGGGACCCGACCACTCACGGTCGGGACCCAACTTCCTGGGTCCCCCACCCCTGCCATGGTGTTCGAGGGGAGCTTGTGTGCCTGGCAGGGCTCGGCGTTGACACACAGGCAGTTCGTCGTATTTGTCGAACCGCCGACGACTGTATAACAGAACGATCACGACGCAAACCCTCAGATCGACAGAGACCCTCCGGAAAGGCCCTGGACGGCTCTCTGACGGATCAGGGAGTCCAGGTGAACACCAGGTGTCCTGAGCGTGATTCCGGGGCTTTCAGGCGGCCGCACAGCGGATTTGTGTGACGCCGGTCACAGCAAGCAGTGGCTCTCTGTGACAACGAGCACAGTCAGTGCTCAGGCCTGCTCCGGCCGAGGAGTTCGACGAACCTTTCGAGCCCCACGTTGCCGCCTGAGAGCACGACCCCGACCCGCTCGGGGAGCCCTTCGATCCGGCCGGTCAGCAGGGCCGCGAGGGCACTCGCGCCGCTCGGCTCGAGGACGATCTTCAGCCGCTCGAACGCGAACACCATCGCGTCCCGGATCTCGTCGTCGCTGACCAGTTCGAAGCTGTCCACCAGCCGGCTGTTCACCTCGAAGGTCAGCTCACCCGGGATCGCGATCGCCTGACCGTCGGCGATCGTCCGCGGGATCTCGATCTCGACCCGCCGGCCCGCGGCCAGCGAGCGGGCGTGGTCGTCGCCCGCGGCCGGTTCGACGCCGATCATCCGGATGCCGGGCGAGAGGGTGGTGGCGGCGGTCGCGCAACCGGCCATCAGTCCGCCGCCGCCGACGGGGACCAGCAGTGCCCCGAGCTGCCCGACCTCCTCGATCAGCTCGAGCGCGACCGTGCCCTGACCGGCCATCACGTCGTAGTGGTCGTACGGCGGGATCAACGTCAGCCCCCGGGTCTCCGCGAGTTCCAGCGCGATCGCGGTCCGGTCCTCGGTGTACCGGTCATAGGTGACCACCTCGGCGCCGTACCCGCGAGTGGCCGCGACCTTGGTCGGCGGCGCGTCCGCCGGCATCAGGATCACCGCGCTCGTCCCGGCCAGTGACGCCGCGAGGGCGACCGCCTGCGCGTGATTGCCCGACGAGTACGCCGCGACGCCGCGCCCGAGTTGTTCCGCGGTCAGCCGGCTGACCGCGTTGTAGGCGCCCCGAAACTTGAAGGCCCCGATCCGCTGGAAGTTCTCCGCCTTGAGGAACACCTCGGCCCCGACCCGGTCGTTCAGCGTTCGCGACGTCAGTACCGGCGTACGGTGAGCTGCTCCACCGATCCGCTGTGCCGCGGCCTGGATGTCCTCGAAGGTCAGCATGATTCAGAACTTATCGTCAGACGTGTCAAGGCCGCCGGGTCGGCTCCGTACTGATAGCGAAGCGGCTCCCAGCGGGGGAGCCGAGAGTCGAGGAGACAGCGTGAAGTACCTACTGGTCCTGAACATCAACCCCGACGTGCTGAGCGCGCTGACCGAGGACGAGCAGCAGGCCATCTTCAGCGGGCACGAGAAGTTCCTCGCCACCGTGACGGAGTCCGGCGAGTTCCACAGCACGGTCGCACTGGCCGAGCCGGCCAAGACCGCGGTGGTCAAGGTGCGCGACGGCGTACCGGCGGTGACGGACGGGCCGTTCCTGGAGGCGAAGGAGTTCCTGGCGGGCTACTACCTGCTGGAGTGCGAGACGCCGGAGCGGGCGTACGAACTGGCCGCGATGATCCCGGACGCGGGGATCGAGGGTCTCGGTGTCGAGGTCCGGCCGGTGGTCCACCAGGTCGGCCTCTGACATCCCAAGAACTGCCGAACGGCGGTGCCTCCGATCACTCGGAGGCGCCGCCGTTCGGGTTGGCTGACGGTCAGGAGGTCTGGTCGTCGACCTTCGCCTCGGGGGCGTTGGACTTGACCGACTCGATCCCGTTCTGCGCGCTGGCCTTGGTCTTGTAGCTCTCGCTGGTCGCGATGATCTCGCCGTTGCCGGCCTTGAGCCGGAACCGGAACCCGCCCGACTTGTCCTCGTACAGCTCGAACTTGCCCGCCATGGATACAACCTCCCGTGATGATGGTCTGACGACGGTTCGGACACTAGTCCTCACCGACGGTCATCCGCAGCCCCGACATGCGATCGCGTCGAGGACCACGGTGAGACCGAAGCGGAACCGGTCGAGCGCCCGCTGCACGGTGTACGGGAGAGTGTCGTCGGTCGGGTCGAATGCGCCTGCCTCGTTCAGCGCCTCGAGGTTCGGATAGTCGCCCTCCGCGAGGTACCTGCCGAGGATCGGCGAGTACTCCGCCCACCACTCGTCATCGCTGCGACCGGTCCTGATCGGGGCCTGCTCAGCGTCGACGACCTCGCCCGCGGCTCCCCGGATATAGACGTCGAGCGTGGCCAGACACTGTTCTCTCGCCGCGGCCGGAAGATTCGTCAGCAGTCCGAGCGCGGCCTCATAGCGGGCGACCACGTGGGGGCCGAGAACCGTTCGGGACGTGGAGATCTGGAGCAGCCAGGGGTGGCTTCGGTGCAGGTCGAGGGACTGCCAAGCGTAGGAGCCCAGGGTGCTGGGTGAGGGCTGGCCGCCGATCGCCTGATCCACCATCAGTTCGAGCAGTTCGGCCTTGCTGACATAGGTATAGAGAGAGGAAGCGCCGATCCCGAGTTCCTGGGCGATCCGTCGTACCGAGACCGCCGGCAGGCCTTCGCGGTCCGCCAGGCCGATCGCCGCGGCGACGATCTGGTCGAGGTCGAGTCGTTGCTTGGGGCCACGCCGGGGTGGTTCCGCGGTCCGCCAGAGCAGGGCCATCGTCCGGGCCGGATCACCGCCGCCCGCGTACTCCATCTGTTCGCTCCTCAGCCACTTCCGGATTGACACTGTCGGGTTTACTCCGAACACTGTACGGTGTTTCTCGTGAGCGTTCGAACCGTCCCGATCCTGCCCTGCCGCCACCTCGACGACGTGCTGCCGTTCTACGAGGCGCTCGGCTTCCGTCCCACCTTCCGCCAGGCCCGGCCGAACCCGTATCTGACCATCACCCGCGACGACGGCTTCGACCTGCACTTCTGCGGTATCCCCGAGTTCGATCCGGAGGACTCCTACAGCAGCGTGATCGTGCTGGTCCCCGCTACCCAGTCCCTGTACGACGAGTTCGCGGCCGGCCTGCGCACGGCGTACGGGAAACTGCCGATCACCGGGATTCCGCGGATCACCCGGCCGCGGCGCAAACAGGGGACATCGGGTGGGTTCTCCGTGATCGACCCGGGCGGCAACTGGCTCCGGATCATCACCGGCGGTGCCGAGCAGTCCGACGGGAGCCGGTTCGAGCGGGTTCTGCTGAATGCGGCGAGGCAGGGTGATTCCCATGGTGACGTGGGCGCCGCGATCGCAGTACTGGAGGCGGGGCTGATCCGGCATGCCGATGCGACTGGCGTCGAACGGTTGCCGGTGCTGCTTTATCTGACGGAGTTGCTGATTCGCAGCGGGGCCACCGAGCGCGCGTCCGCAGTACTGGATGAGGTGCAAGCGCTCAAGCTCGACCTCGATGACGCGACCTCCGCCGAGATCGCCGCGTTGACGGAGCAGCTCAGCTGAGACGGTCGCGAACGGCGGTGATGTAAGTGTCTCGAGAGACAGGACCGCCGAATCGCAGCCGGTCGTAGGGCGCGAACTCGGGCTCCAGTCGGTCGAGCTCATCGGAAAGCTTCCTCAGATCGTCCGGTTCGGTGGCGGCGTTGATTGCCTGGATCAACTGATCCTTGCGCTGCATCGTTGCCGGTGTCACCGAATGCAGGCAGACGTTTCGCCCACTCAGGTAGGAGTTCCACGCATCATTGCCCTCGGCGTCGTTCTCCCACTGCGCGACGAACCATTGCCGAACGTTGTCGATACCGAGTCGATCGGCGAGGGTGAAGAGATCGGCCGGGACCATCTCGGCGCCGTCGGACCGGAGGTAGCCGGGCATCGGCAGCTTGTGGTCCAGCATCAACTGCCGGACCTCCGCGACATCGCGACCCGCTTCGGCGCACAGTTCGGTCAGCACCCGGAACTGCTTCGTCACGTACTCGTCGTCCTCCGAGGTCATCGGATGAATGCCGTTGATCTCGAGATACCGCTGCCTCACCGCGTCTTGGCTCATGCGGAAAACGCTAGGGCCGGAATGCTTCGGTGGAAGGCGAAGTGACGGTCAGCCTTCGAGGTCGGTTAGTACGCCGCGGATGCCGGCTACCACCAGGTTGATTCCCAGGGCGTAGTAGCGGTCCGTCGAGGCCGGGCAGACCAGGGTGTCGGCGGCGCCTGCGATCAGGGGATACCGCTTCGGTGGGAGAGCGGCCAGGGATGCGCGCTTCATCCGGAGCCCTTGTTCGCGGGCTTCCGGCTCGGGGTCCTCGCCGGCACCTGGCTCCGTAGTGACCAGCGTGATCAGCGAGCACAGCGACTGCCTGCCGACCTCGGCCGCGTAGTCCTTGTCGAATCCGCCCTCCGTCAGCAGCTCCATCGTCCGCTCGGCCATCGCCAGGCCGGGCTCGGCCGCCAGAATCCGGGTCAGCGTGAGCCCCGCGATGCTCGGATGCGGCCGCAGCGCATCGACAAAAGCAGTCAGTACTGCGCGCAACTGGCGATCCCACCGCTCGTCGCTCGGCTCGGGCAGCCGGATATCGGCGAGCAACCGGTCGGCCATCGCGTTCAGCAGGTCACTCTTGTCGCTGAAGTGCCGGTAGAGGGCCATCGGCGTCACCTCGTGCTGCAGCGCCAGCCGCCTGATCGTGACGGCGTCCAGCCCTTCGGCGTCCGCGATCCGTACGGCACTGGAGGCCAGCGTCGCCGGATCCAGTCGTTTCGAGGTGCTCTGCGTCGTCACGTTGACAAGTTTACAACGTAGACCTAACGTCTATGCCGTACGCTTACAACGTATACATACGGTGTAGACATCTTCTCTGTGAGGTAGACGCATGAGACGCAGTCCCTGGGCGACGCTGGCGGTGCTGGCCCTGGCGCAGTTCATCGTGGTGCTCGACGTGACGATCGTGAACGTCGCACTGCCCGACATCCAGTCCGATCTGAACTTCTCCGCCGACACCCTGCAGTGGGTGATCAGCGCTTACACACTGCTGTTCGGCGGCTTCCTGCTGCTCGGTGGCCGGATGGCCGATCTGCTCGGTCCGCGGCGGGTCTTCATCGCCGGTCTGCTGCTCTTCGGTGTCACCTCGCTGATCGCGGGTCTGTCGGAATCGGCCGGCTTCCTGATCGGCGCCCGCGCAGTACAGGGCCTTGGTGGTGCACTGCTTTCGCCGGCCGCGCTGGCGATTCTGACGGTCACCTTCGCCCACGGCCGCGAGCGGAACATCGCGATGGGCGTCTGGGGTGGTCTGGCCGGACTCGGCGGAACCCTCGGGGTCGTGGCCGGCGGCGTCCTGGTCGACACGCTCAGTTGGCAGTGGGTCTTCTTCGTGAACGTGCCGATCGTGATCGCCCTGGTCGCGGTGATCCCGGTCTTCGTCCCCGACACCCGGCATGGCGCCGATGGCCCGCGGACGTTCGACACTGCGGGCGCAGTGCTCGGTACTGCGGGACTCATGGCGGTCGTGTACGCCGTAGTCCGGGCGGAACCCAAGGGCTGGGGTTCGGCTGAGGTCATCGGCTTCCTGGGCGGCGGTCTAGTGTTGCTCGCTCTGTTCGTGAGAGTCGAAGCACGCTCGAAGGCGCCGCTGGTCCCGCTGCGGCTATTCCGCTCGCGGGCGCTCAGCGTGTCCAGTACGTCGCTGGCCTTGAACGGCGCGGGTTTCCTGTCGATGTTCTTCCTGACGGCGATCTACCTGCAGCAGGTGCGAGGTGATTCCGCCCTGGAGGCGGGCGTCCACTTCCTGCCGATGGGAGCCGCGGCTGTCATCGGTGCGGTTGTTGCTTCGCAGTTGGTGCAACGGCTGGGCACGCGAACCGTGCAACTGAGTGGAACCGTCCTGAGTGTGGTCGGACTACTCCTGCTCTCGCGTGCGGATGCCACGGGGTCTTATGCCAGTCAGTTGTTGCTCGGGTTGATCCTGTTCGGAGTCGGGATCATCGGCGTCGCAGTACCGGCTCAGATCGCTGCTGTCTCGGACGTGGAACACCATGAGGCTGGATCAGCTTCTGGCGTCGTCACCGCGATGTACCAGGTCGGCGGCGCGCTGGGCCTCGCCATCGTGACCACCTTGTCCATCTCGAAGACCACTGACGCCTTGGAGCACGGAGTAGCCCAGCAACAGGCGCTGGTCGAAGGGTTCCAGCGCGGCCTCCTGATCGCCGCCCTCTTCGCCATCGCCAACGTCGCGGTCACCTTGGCAACCCCGCAAATCCAGCCCGCCCGGGAACAGATCGCCGAGGCCGCCGCGGCAGCCTAGTTGCTCCCAGCAACCAGCTTGCGTCCGAAGAACCTGAGGTCATAGCCCAAGGTTCTTCGGACGCAAGGGGGTCAGGCTTTCTGGGCGGTGAGGATGGTGGCGGGGCCGGCGGTGCGGGTCGGCGGGTTCCAGGTCGAGGTGGTGACGTCGGTGAAGCCGGCTTGGGCGAGCTCGGTGGCCAGGTCGTGAGGGGCCCACTTCTTGTGGACCGCGACGATCAGCCGGCCCGCTGGTTTGAGGATGCGGTGGACTTCCGCCAACCCTGCTTGACGATCCGGCCACAGGTGCACGTTGTTGACCGACAGTACGACGTTCGCCGACTCGTCCGGCTGATGCGTTGAAGCGGCGTCTCCCTGGATCAGCTGGACCTTCCCGGTCTCGACGAGATCCAGCGACCGGTGTTTCGCCGCGATCAGCATCGTCTTCGACGGATCCACCCCGACCACGACAGCGGCGTACTTCCCGGCCCACCGCAAACCCACCCCAGGTCCCGGCCCGAGCACCACCACGTGGTCCTTCGGCCGCAATCCCGCCAGCTTCACCACGTGCTTCTCGGTCATCCCGTTCGCGCGGACCATCAACCACCCCCCGACCCGCCCGACGGCCCCAGCCGGCCGCCCGAACCCCCGCTCACCCACCCACGCCCCAAGAGAACCCATACCCAATACCACCACGCCCACGAGAGAAACCCGAGTACCTGACCACCCAGGTCCCGCTGGCAGACCAGGTTGGGGAACTGGCCACGTTGCGTGCGGAGGGCAAGATCCGTCATATCGGCTTGTGCGCGGTCGAGGTCGACCAGATCGAGCAGGCACGAAAGCTGGTCGAGGTGGCCAGCGTCCAGAACATCTACAACCTGACCCGGCAGCGCCATCGCGATGTCATGGAGTACTGCACGCGGGAGAGCATCCCGTTCATGCCGTTCTTCCCGCTACAGGCAGGAGCGCTGGCTGAGACGGACGGCGTACTGGAGCAGACTGCCGCGGCTCATGGAGTAGCGCCGTCGCAGATCGCGCTGGCGTGGCTGTTGCACCTGTCGCCCATGACCCTGCCGATTCCTGGTACCTCGAAGGTCGCCCACCTGGAGGAGAACCTCGCTGCCGCACAGATCGAGCTCACCGACGCCGAGGTCACCAAACTGAGCTCGGAGTGGTCCGACGAGCCCTAAAGGAGCCAGCCGATGCGGAGTTCTTCCGCGGCTGGGCGGGAGGTCCGCAGGAGTTCGGCTCGCTCGGGGTCGTCTTCGGGGAGGTCTTCGGCGAGGGCGGCCTGCGCGGCGATTGTCTGGGGTCGGGCGCCGAGCGCGGCGCGCAGGTGGAGTGAGCGGCGCAGCATCGCGATCCGCTCAGCGGGCTCCTTGAGATGTGCGAGGTGCCGGATGATGTAGGACTCGAAGTAGCCGTCGCCGGACCTCGTCGCGATCTCGAGAGCTGTCTCGTAGCGCGGGAGGGCGCCGGCCGCATCATCGTCGATGTTGTCCAGCAGGACAGCCCAGTGGTACTCGGCCCAGCCGCGCTGCTTCTCGTTGCCGCTCTCAACCGCCGCCCTGTAGCTAGCCTCGGCCACTGCGCGGTCGTCGGCGCGAGGATCGCGCTGGAACAGCAGGCGGCTGTAGGCCAGTCGCGCCGTGAGCAAGTGCGCCGTCGACGATGCGGGGTCGAGGGCCGCGACCGCCTTCTCGGCCTCCTCATGGCCCTCGATCTGGAAGAACCAGCGGTCGACGGCGATCTCCGCGCGCAGTTCGGGGTCGGCGTCCGGGCCCAGGACGGCGAGCGCGGCGTCCCACTCCCCGAGCAGCTGCAGGCGGCGGGCCACGTAGGTGTCATCAGCTAGCATGGCGCCTACCATAGGCAGCGTCGATGTAGGGGGTCAAGTGCAATACGGTGACTACATTGGGAACGTGACGCGGCTGGCCGTCGAGCTGGCCAACACCGGCACCCTCAACCAGCACGGCGAACTGGTCGCCGCGTTCTTCGCGGAGCACGAGATCACTCCGCCGCCGGACGGCGACTACGGCGAACTGCCGGACCTCGTGCGCACGGCCCTGGCGCAGTCGGTCGACGGCGCCGCTCCCGACGCCGTGCATCGCCTGCTGCGCGACTACCCGCCGGACATGCACCTGTCCAACCACGATGGTCTCGACAACTGGCACATCCACTTCAGCCGCAACGGCACCCCGGCCAAGCGCTGGGCTGGCCAGCTGATCGCCGCCAAGCTCGCCCTGGTCGCGGCCGGGGACCCCTCGGTGACGCTGGGGCGGTGCGCCGCCGCTGGGTGCGGAAACTACTTCGTGGACCAGTCACGGAACCGGACGCGCCGGTTCTGCTCCAACGCGTGCGCGAGCCGGACGACGGTCGCGGCTTATCGGGCCCGGACCTCGAAAAGCTCTAGCAAATAGCTGAAGGCTGGCCGGCCGTTGAGGGTCAGGTTGCCGGTGCGGATGAAGCCGGCGCGGGCCAGTACTGCTTGGGATCCGGGGTTGTCCGCGGTCGTCTTCGCCTTGATCGATTTCAACCCGTACTGCGTTCTCGCCAGCGCACACGCTTCCCGTACTCCGAACGTGGCGATCCCGCGCCCACCGGCATCCTCGGCGACCCGGTACCCGAGCTCGGCCGATCCCTCCTTTACATCCACCAGGTTGATCCGCGCCACGATGCGACCTTCCTCCACCACTACGTGGAAGTGATCGATCCCCGCCGCCTGATCCGCCAGCAAGCTCGCATGCCGCGCCGCGAACTCCTCGAAGTACGCATCCCCACGGTCCGGGATGATCCGCGCGAAGTAGTCCCGGTTCTCCCGCTCGAACGCGAGCAACCGCACCGCATGATCGTCACGAAGCCGCTCCAACACCAGCACAGCAAGGGACCCTACTAGGATCGCCGGAACATGGACGGGCAATTGATTGGCATCCCCGCGGGCCGCGTGAGGCTTGCGGATCGCCGTGCGCAGCGCCGGTGGTCGGTAGAGGTTGCGCCGTACGAGATCGCGGCGGTGCCGACCACGCAAGCGCAGTACGAGCTTGTCACCGGCGAGCGGCCGAGCGCGGCTGACGGTGATCAGCTGCCCGTCGAAGGTGTCTCCTGGTTGGAAGCCATCCGGTTCTGCAACGCCCTGTCTGAGCGAGAGGGGCTGGCGCCTGCCTATCGCCTTCCTGTCGACGCCGAGGGCACAGAGTGGGATCCGTCCGCCTCTGGTTACCGCCTGCCGACCGAGGCCGAGTGGGAGTACGCCTGCCGTGCCGGTACTACGGCCGCGCGGTACGGCGAGCTCGACGACATCGCCTGGTACCGCGGTAACTCGCAGGAGCGGGTGCACGATGTCGGCGGCAAGCAGCCGAACGCCTGGGGTCTGTACGACATGCTGGGCAACGTCTGGGAATGGTGCTGGGACTTCTACGATCCCGAGGTCTACGGCACCTACCGGGTACTCCGCGGCGGCGGCTGGTTCGACGAACCCTGGAGCTGCCGGGCGTCCGTCCGCCGCCGCAGCCACCCCACATTCCAGATCGATGACGTGGGCTTCCGCGTCGCCCGCAGCGTCACTACCTCATCGGGTAGCTGACGTACGCGAACTGGCTGCTGTCGGGAGACCAGCTGGGGACATTCATGGTCCCCTGGCCGCCGAAGAGGGTGGCGACCTCGCGGATGTGGCCGTCGCTGTCGAGGAGCCTGAGGCGGACGTCGTCGACATCAGCCGGGTGCCCGAGGGTGCCGGGCGGGAAGCTCACGTAGGCGACCGTCGATCCGTCGGGGGAGGGATGCGGGAACCAGTTGACGCGTTCGTCGAACGTGAGTTGCTCGATAGTGCCGGTGACGGAGATCCGGAAGAGTTGAGCGTGCCCGGGGACGGTCGAGGCGCGTTCGGAGTTGAAGTAGATCCACTTGCCGTCCGGGCTGTACTCCGCCCCGTCGTCGGCGTACTCGTCATCCGTGAGTTGCACGTCCTCACCCCCGGTCGCCGGAATCGTGAAGACATTCGTGATCCTCCGGCCGTCCCTGTCTTCCAGCCCGATGTACGCCAGCGTGCTCCCATCCGGCGAAACCCCATGCAGATAATGGTGAAACCCGGCCCCACGATCGTTACTAACCCGCCGCGGCGCTCCATCCTCAACCGGTACGGCGTACAGGTGCCCGTCGTCGGCGGACACATAAACGGTGGCCCCATCCGGACTCAACACATGATCGTTGTTGATCGCCGGCACCCCACCCAACTCGATCCGCTCAAGCTCCTCCCCACCAGCAGCCGGAATCCGGAAGAGCTCCCCGCCCCCGTTGACGACCAGCCACTCCCCGTCCCCACTCCAGTTAGGCGCCTCGAACAACAACTCCGAAGACTGGAACACCACCCGCCCCTCTCCAGTCCCCACTCCAACAACAATCAACTCAGCCCACTGACCAGTACGAAGAAGACGCGGCATACCCCAAACCTAGCCCGCCTCCCGTCGCGTGTTCCCGCGTCTTGCGAGCTGGTCGCTAGCCGCCGTTGGGGAGGTTGGTTTCTGTTAGGCCGTGGCCGGTGAAGGCGAGGAGGTCCGGCATGGTGAAGTCTCCGCGTTTGGCTGACGGGAGGAAGGGCTTCCAGTCGGGTTCGTTGCGGAGGTACGAGGACGGGTCGTGCTCGAGGAGGCCCAGGAAGACCTCGGCGACGATTCGGCCGCCCACTTCGCCGAGATGACGGCCCTTTGCTTGGACGTCGGCCTCTTTGAGCACGTAGTACCAGAGTGGTGCGGGTCCTCCTCCGGGCAGCGCCAACTGCGCCTTCGTCAGGACCTTCGCGCCCATCCGCTTGGCGACATCCTGACCGGACGGAAGCAGGAGCCGGGCGCCGCGGGTGAGGTTGCGTCCGATCAGGGACGGCCGGTTGCCGGCGATTTCAGGGGGCAGGGCTTTGAGTGGGTTCGCCAGTTTCGCATCGATCAGCCGGCTGTGCTGGAGCGCCTCTTTGCCGGCTCCGTCCACCTCGAAGAACCGGGCCCATTCGATCGTCCAGAAGGGCGGCAGGATCCGGAATCCGCCGAAGTGGCCGAGGGGTTCCTGACCGACTGGGTCGGCTGTGAAGACGGGCAACGAGCCGACGAGGGTGTTGAGGCTGTACCGGCCGCGGATCATCGAGTGCCCGAAGCGGTAGGCGGCGACCGAGAATTCGACCGGCATGAACGGCTCGTTCCGCCACTTGTAGAACCGGCGCACCACCTCGGGATAGACGCCCGACTCGTCGAGAACCGAAGCGAGCATCTCGGCGCCGACGATCCGCTTCAGGAAGTCGTGAACGACCAGCCACTGGTAGTGCCAGCGAACGACCCGCTGGGCCGTCTCGAAAACTGTCTCGCTGCCGCGCCGCCAGTCCGGATTCTTGACCACCGCGTCGACCACTTTGTTGTGGAACTTGAGCATGGTCAGCTGCAACTGGCTGACGAAGATGTTCTCGTCGTTGCGCGGATCACCGATCAGTGCGGTGTCCTGATTGTTGCGGGGCAGATCGTCCTCGCGGTCATGGTGGCCGATGAGCAGCTTGACGCCCCCGGATTCCTTGTCGTAAAGGAAAGGGTCGTCGACCGGGCCGCGACCGTAGACGCTGTCCAGGTCGAACCGCGGGCTCCGGAAGTTCGTGAGCGCATCCGGATCGTTCTGCTTGTCCAGACTGGAGGCAGGGTCGAAGGTCAGGTCGTGATCGACGAACTGGCCGAGGTAGGTGTACCCGGCCGGGATGTCCGGATTGTCCCGGCCGGCCCCGTCCTCGGTCATCACCGCCGCGATCTCGGCAATGACCTTGTCGGTCGGGATGAACGGCGGTAACCGGAACATCCTTCCGAACTTGCCTTCGTGCAGTGGTGAGATCGGTACGTAGGACAGTCCACGCATTTCGTACGCGTGCCCCCGGGCCGACCGGCGTCCGTAGCCGGCGCCGTTCGAGCCCGCGCTGGCGATGAGTTGCTCCGTCGTCCGCGGCGCCTCGATCTGCGGCGTGCTCGCGTCCACCCGTTTGACCGATTCCTGCTCTACCGCCATGGTTCCCCCTAGATCATGTGGTGCTGCGAAAGAATCAGTTGAAAACTGTCGGAATTCCTGTCGGGTTGAATCAAGGATTTCTACGAAACTAGGCTGATAAGGGGTCGTCAAGACAAGGTTGCAATGGCTGCCCGTCGAGATGCCGAGAAATTGCCCGATCGGGCAATCATTCGACCGGGCCGCCGCCGAGTCCGATCTCGTTGCCGTCGGCATCGGAGTACGTGGTCTTCCGGACGCCGTTCTCGTAGGTCTCCTGGTTCGCCGGCTCGAGGCCCCGCTCGGCGATCTGCGCGATCCGGGTCTCGAAGTCCTCGACGAAAAGGGTGTGCCTGGCGTGGCCGGCGTGCTCGGGCAGCAGTTCGACGTACAGGAACCGATGCTCCGCAACCTCCCAGACAGCCTCTACGTCATTCGGGATGAACGCCGGCGGCGCCCCGAGCAGCCGCTCGTACCACACCAGCGCCGCGGCGTAGTCGCTAACAGGAATCCCCGCAAAAAGGTCAACAGTCATGGCCGGATGCTAGGGGGTTCGCCGGGTCACAGGAACATCACAGGATGCTTACAGGGACCTCCTATGAAGGGCGGGCAGGCTCTTGGTGTTGCCTAAGTAGGAGGAGCGCCATCATGAACGACTACGACCCGACAAGGTCCCCCGAGACCTTTCCCGGTCACCCGGGTTCGGGCGCGGTGCCCACGCCGGCTGCATCTGGAACTCCAGGCGCCGCCGGCGCAGCGCCGCCGCCTTCGCAAGAACCGTTTTCGCCGGAGTCGGCTGCCTCGGCGGCACCGGCTGAGCAGGCACCCCGGCACGGAGTCCAACGATTCCTGTCGCACGGGAAAGGCCGCTGGATAGCACTCGCCGCTGCGGTGGTCGTGCTCGCGGGAGCCGGGGTTGGCGTCGGCTACGCCACGTCCAACTCGACAGCTGCGAATCCACCGGCGGCGGCGCAACCCGCTCCCGGTGGTGGACCCCTTAGCGGTGGGGAGGCGGGCGACGGGGCGTCGAACGCCCGGTCCGGCCCGGCCGAAGGTGGATCGGCGGGCACGGTCGACAGCGTGAGCTCGTCCGGCTTCACGTTCACGACCTCCGCAGGTCAGAAGGTGACCGTCGCCACGGGGTTCTCGACGAAATACCTGGACGGAACGACCACCACCACCGCGAGTGCCATCACCAACGGCACCAACGTTCTCGTGCTCGGTTCGACCGACGGAACGACCATCACCGCCTCGCAGGTTCTCGTCCAGGCGGATGACGGCGGCGGTACTGCGGCGTCGACCGCGGCCGGCGTGGTCCCCTTCCAGCGCGGCGCCCCGAGCGCGGCCAAGGCGGACGGTCAGGTTCCGACGGACTACACCGAGGGTGAGGGGACGATCGTCAGCGGGACAACCGCGGACCAGGCCACGGAAGCCGCCCTGGCTGCCTACCCCGGCGGCGTGGTCGACCGTGTCGTGCAGCTGAGCAACGGCGAGTACGAGGTCCACTACGTCGGCGTCAACTGGCCCCACCACATCTTCGTGGACCAGTCCTTCAAGGTCGTCGGCGCGAACTAGCCGGCAGTCACCCGGACAACAAAAAAGGGAAAGGAGTGACGACTCCTTTCCACTCCTAACTTATAGCGCACCTGGGGGCTTGCCGCAAGCCCCCATTTGTGCCGGAGAATCATCGGCCGTAGCTGGAATCGATGAAACGGGGAGTCGCGAAAATGCGCGTGTTGTTGTCGACGTACGGGTCACGCGGGGACGTCGAACCAGTGGCGGCGTTGGCGGTGCAGTTGCGGGAACTCGGCGCGGAGGTACGGGTGTGCGCGCCGCCGGACGAGGAGTTCGCGGAACTCCTGGCCGGAGTCGGCGTACCGATGGTGCCGGTCGGCCAGTCGGCACGGAAGCTGACCAAAGCGGCGCCGGCGCCGGCATCCCTGCCCCAGCGAGCGGCCGAGTTGATCGCCAGCCAGTTCGACGCGGTCACCGCGGCGGCCGAGGGATGTGACGCGCTGGTGGTGACCGGCGTCCTACCGGCTGCGGCCGGAGCTCGGTCGGTGGGCGAGAAACTGGGGATCCGCTCAGTGTCCGTGACCTTCCAGCAGCTCACCCTGCCCTCGCCGTACCACGCGCCGCTGGCGTATCCGGGCCGGCCGTTCCCGCCGGACGTGACGGAGAACCGGGTGTTGTGGGACTTGGATGCCCAGAGCATCGATGCGCTGTTCGGTGAGGCGCTCAACACCAATCGGGCCTCGATCGGTCTGCCGCCGGTGGAGCACGTTCGCGACTACGTCCTCGGCGACCGGCCGTGGCTGGCGTCGGACCCGATCCTGGACCCGTGGAAGGAGCCGGCCGACCTTGACGTAGTACAGACCGGCGCGTGGATCCTGCCCGACGTACGCCCGCTGCCGGACGACCTCGAAGCGTTCCTGGACGCCGGCACACCACCGGTGTTCGTGGGCTTCGGCAGCATGCCGCTGCACAGATCGACGGACACCGCCCGGGTGGCGATCGAGGCGGTCCGCGCGCAGGGCCGCCGGGCAGTCGTCCGGCGCGGCTGGGCCGACCTGTCGCTGATCGACGACCGGGATGACTGCTTCGTCGTCGGCGAGATCAACCAGCAGGCACTGTTCGGCCGGGTGGCCGCCGTCGTGCACCACGGCGGCGCGGGCACCACGACGACGGCCGCCCGGGCCGGAGCGCCTCAGGTAGTGGTGCCCCAGGCAACGGACCAGCCCTACTGGGCCGGCCGGGTGGCCGAGCTGGGCATCGGCGTCGCGCACGACGGTCCGACTCCGACCTTCGAGTCGCTGTCGGTCGCGCTGAAGACAGCCCTAACCCCGGACACCGCAGTACGGGCGACCGCTGTGGCCCGCGAGATCCGAACCGACGGCGCAGCCGTTGCTGCGAGGCTGCTGCTTGATGGGAGCTGCTGAAGTGAACCCGCAGACCACCAGTGCATTCGATCTCCCAGAGAACCTTGCCCCCAAGGCCGACGCGACGCTGATCGCTGGCGACGAGAAGCACTTCGCGGCGATCGCGGAGAGCCTCGAGCAGTCGATCGCCGACCTGTCCGCTCGTCTCGACGAGGCCCGCAAAGCGCCGGGCGGTGAGGGCCAGGAGGCGCTGGATCGGGACCTGGAGATCCATCGGCTGACCACTCGGCTGCGCACCCTGCGCCGCTTTGGTTTGGATCTGTGCCTGGGACAGATGGTCAGCGCGGATGACTCCGAGCCCGTGTACGTCGGACGCCTCGGCCTGACGGACAGCACGGGTCGCCGGCTGCTGATCGACTGGCGCTCGCCGGCAGCTGAGCCGTTCTTCGGAGCGACCCATGCGAACCCGATGGGGCTGGTGAGCCGCCGCCGGTATCGCTGGACCCGCGGCCGGATCAGCGACTACTGGGACGAGGTGTTCACCTCGGAAGGGTTCGAGGGACACGCCGCCGCGCTCGATGACCAGTCCGCCTTCATCGCCAGCCTGGGCAGCAACCGATCGGACCGGATGCGCGACGTACTCGGCACCATTCAGGCCGACCAGGACGCCATCATCCGCGCGGGATCACGCGGTGCTCTCATCGTCGACGGCGGTCCGGGTACAGGAAAGACAGTCGTCGCGCTGCACCGTACGGCGTACCTCCTGTACTCCGATCCGCGCCTCGGCCACCACCGCGGCGGCGTACTGTTCGTCGGCCCGCACCAGCCCTACCTGGCCTACGTATCCGACGTCCTCCCCAGCCTCGGCGAGGAAGGCGTGCAAACCTGCACCCTGCGAGACCTCCTCCCCGAGGGCACTACGGCGGCGGTCGAAACCGACCCGGACGTCGCCCGCCTGAAGTCGACCGCGGACATAGTGAAGGCGATCGAGCCGGCCGTCAGGCTGTACGAAGAGCCGCCAACCAAGCCGATGACGGTCGAGACGCACTGGTCCGACATCTGGCTCAGCGCCGCCGATTGGTCCGAGGCTTTCGGATCAGCAGACCCCAGTACTCCGCACAACGAGGTGCGCGATCAGGTCTGGGAAGAGCTGCTCACAATCCTGCTGGACAAGCACGAAGAGGCGTACGAAGACGACGACCTCTCGCTTGATCTGGTCCGCAGATCCCTTGAGCAGAACGAGGTACTGGTCGATACCTTCAACCGAGCGTGGCCGCTGATCGAACCGACTGACCTCGTCGGCGACCTCTGGTCGGTGCCCGCCTACCTACGGATGTGCGCTCCCTGGCTCAGCCCTGATGAGGTCAAGAAGCTGCAGCGTGCGGATCCGCAGGCCTGGACGGTGTCGGACCTGCCGCTGCTGGACGCGGCTCGGCAGCGACTCGGTGACCCGGAGGCGTCCCGTCGGAAGCGTCGGCAGAAGGCCGCTGCTGCGGTCGAGCGCGAACGCATGGCCGATGTCATCGACCACATCATCGAGGCCGACGACGACAACGAGGGCTGGGTGCCGATGCTGCGCGGGCACGACATCCAGGAGAGCCTGGTAGACGTGACCGCGCTCCCCACTGCGGACCCGGATCTGCTCGCCGGCCCGTTCGCCCACATCGTCGTGGACGAGGCTCAGGAACTGACCGACGCGGAGTGGCAGATGTTGCTGCTCCGCTGCCCCTCCCGGAGCTTCACCATCGTCGGGGATCGCGCCCAGGCCAGGCACGGCTTCACGGAGTCGTGGCAGGAACGGCTCGAGCGGGTCGGCCTCGACCGGAGCACCCTTGCCTCGCTGAGCATCAACTACCGGACGCCGGAAGAGGTCATGGCGGAAGCCGAGCCGGTCATCCGGGCCGCGCTCCCGGACGCCAACGTGCCGACCTCCATCCGCAGCAGCGGCGTACCGGTCGTGCATGGCGTTGCCTCAGAGCTGGACTCCATCCTCGACACGTGGCTTGCCGAACACGCCGACGGCATCGCCTGCGTCATCAGCGCCGACGACTCCTTCCGTACGACGTCTCGCGTCCGCTCGCTGACCCCGGAACTCTCGAAGGGACTCGAGTTCGACCTGGTCGTCCTCATCGACCCGGAGTCGTTCGGCACCGGAATCGAAGGAGCGGTCGATCACTACGTCGCGATGACCCGAGCGACCCAGCAACTCGTCGTCCTCACCAGTTCCTGACTAGTCGGGCCGACCCGGGATGTCCATCGCCGCGAGGCGTTCCGGGTCGGTCACCGAGACCATCTCGACGATCCGTCCGTCGACCACGGTGCAAGCCATCACGCTCATCGGCTCGCCGTTCGTGGCCCACCCCACGAGCCCTGGTTCGCCATTGACGAGGGCCGGGCGCGCGGTTGCCTTCGAGTGAACCCCGCGCGCGGCCTTGGCCGCCACCTCGGTGGCCCCCAGCCTGACGATCACGCCACGCTGGGTATGGGTGCGCCAGACCACGTCCGGGTCGAGCACCCGCAGCAGCCCTTCGAAGTCGCCGCTCCGGGCTGCCGTGAGAAAGGCGTCGACCACCGCACGGTGCTGCTGCCGCTGATCCTGCGGGCGATCCGTGCCCTGTACCTTCCGACGGGCTCGGCTCGCAGCCATCTTGGCAGCGTCGGCGGACCTGCCGATGATCTGACCGATCTCCTCGAACGACACTGCGAACATGTCGTGCAGCACGAAGGCCAGCCGCTCGGCGGGCTTGAGGGTATCGAGCACCACGAGCAGGGCCAGCCCGACGGATTCGGCGAGTAGCGCGTCGTCCTCGGGCGCTGCGTCGTCGTACTCGGTCACCACCAGCTCCGGCAGTCGCTCGTCGTGTGGCGACTCGGGATTGGCCTTGCGCGAGCGCAGTACGTCGATGCACACCCGGCCCACCACAGTGGTCAGCCAGCCGGCGAGGTTGTCGATCGAGGCAGCATCCTGCCGCGCAAGCCGCAGCCACGCTTCCTGTACTGCGTCCTCGGCGTCCGGCCGCGATCCAAGCATCCGGTAGGCCACCGCCACCAGTCGCCCGCGCTGCTCCTCGAACGCTTCGGCCACGGCTTCAGATCCGCTCACGTTGTTACCTCCCACAGACGAGTCCCGTCAGGAGTGATGACGGGCCCGGAAGGGCCGAGGTAACCGATCGGGAGAAATCCATGAATCTTGCTCTGTGGATCGTCGCCGGCCTGCTCGCCGCAATCTTCGCCTTTGCGGGTGCTAACAAGCTGTTCATCCCCCAGAAGAAACTGGCCAAGGCCCCCGGCGGCGGCTGGGTCAACGACTTCAGCCCCGGCTTCCTCAAGACCCTCGGAGCAGTCGAGATCCTCGGCGCCATCGGCCTGATCCTACCCGCGGCCCTGGACATCACCCCGATCCTGGTCCCCCTGGCAGCCGTCGGCCTGGCCACAATCATGGTCGCCGCCGCGATCGTCACCACCCGCCGCCAAGAGCCCAAACACGCCCTCCTGAACGTCACCTACCTAGCCCTGGCCGCCTTCGTAGCCATCGCCCGCTTCGGTCCCGAATCCTTCAGCTAACCCACAAGGTCTCTGATCATCCGCCCTCGAAGGGTGATCTTCGGCCGCGGGTCATATTTGCGGCGCGCCGATCGTCATATACCTGAGGCAGCTGGTCCAGGCTGCAAAGGAGACGGAGGGCACCATGCCGGACGAAGACAAGAAGCAAGCAACGCAGCGAGCCCTGGTGGATCGCATCCTGAACGGGGAAGGCAAAGCATCCGCGGAGCAGCGAGCGCATGCTTTCAGCAACGAAGTACTCTCCCCGCCGCTGGATGCGCTGATCGGCAAGGTCGTGGACAGGCCGGCGCAGGTCACTGAGGAGGACTTGGCCGCGGCAAAGGCTTCGGGCTACTCCGAGGACCAGCTTTTCGAGCTGGTGGTGTGCGCCGCGGTCGGCCAGTCCACCCGGCTGTATGAAGCCGGCCTGGCCGCCCTGGCCGAGGCGACCGGTCAAGGGGAGGCCTGATCATGCGCCTTGACATCCTCAATCACGGGTACAGCCCCGGAACCAAGCTGCTCTTCGCTGTCATCCGGTTGTTCTCCGGGCACCCGCTGCCGGACGCCGCCAAGCTGGTCTTCTACCGGCCCGATTTCTACGGCACCCGGGCCAAGGAGTTCACACACGAGGCGATGCGCGGGCCGTCCGCCTGGTCGATAGGCGACCGGGAGCTGATGGCGGCCTACGTGTCCAAGGTGAACGAGTCCGCGTTCTGCATCGGCGCGCATACTGCAACCGCAAGGCAGGCCTACCAGGACGAGCCGCGGGTGGCGGCGGTGCTGGCCGACCTGGAATCAGCCTCCGTCGAGGAACCACTGCGGGCGACCCTGCGGATGCTCGGCAAGCTGACCCGGGAGGGAACGATCAGCGCCCAGGCCATGCGCGAAGTGGTGGCCGCAGGCGTCTCACCCCAACAGGTCAAGGACGCGCTCGCCGTCTGCGCCGCCTTCAACACAACGAACCGCCTCGCCGACACCTTCGGCTTCAAACTCCTCACCCCCGAGGCCTACGCCGCAGGAGCCAAGTACCTACTCAAACGGGGCTACCGGTAGCCGAGTCTGCTGGCAGTCGGCTGGTCCAGACACTTGTGTCTGGCTGTGGTGCGGGTTCAGGATGCCGGAGGGAGGCCGCATGAGAATCCGCCGTTTGGTTGTTGCTGCCACAGTTTCGTCCGCGCTGGTTGCCGGGGTGATGTCGGTTCCCGCCGCGACCGCCGTACCGTCGAGAGCGCCGACCTCGGCCGGCTATACGCCACCGCCCGTGCAGTGGGGCGCGTGCACCGTTCCACGCTTGGTGGACGCCGGTGCTCAATGCGGTTACGTCGTCGTGCCGCTCGACTATGACCGTCCCAACGGGACCAAGATCCAGCTCGCGGTATCCCGGGTGATGCACAAGACGCCCGACGCGCAGGCGCAGGGACCGATGCTGGTGAATCCGGGCGGCCCGGGCGGCTCTGGCCTGATCTATGCGATCTTCGGCGAATTCGTGCCGCATGGAGCTGGTGACGCCTACGACTGGGTCGGTTTCGATCCACGTGGTGTCGGCTCGAGCAAGCCGGCCCTGAGCTGCATCCCGGACTACGCCGGCTACAACCGTCCGTTCTACGTGCCGGTCACGCCGAAGCTGGAGCAGACCTGGCTCAAGCTCTCCAAGTCGTACGCGAAAGCCTGCGACGCCAACCAGCACGCGCTGCTCAGCCACCTCAAGTCCATCGACTCGGTACGCGACATGGAGAGCATCCGCAAAGCCCTCGGCGCCCCGCAGATCAACTTCTACGGCTTCTCGTACGGCACCTACCTGGGCCAGGTGTACGGAACGCTCTACCCGAACAGGTTGCGCCGGGCCGTCTTCGATGGCGTCGTCGACGCGACGCGGGTTTGGTACCAGGCCAACCTCGACCAGGACATCGCGTTCAACAAGAGCGTAAAGGTGTTCTTCCAGTACGTCGCCGCGCACGACTCGACCTGGCACCTCGGCAAGTCCGCGGCCGTGGTCGAGCTCCGGTACTACGCCGAAATGCGCAAGCTCATCGGCCACCCGGCCGACGGCAAGATCGGTCCGGACGAGTGGACCGACATCTTCAACCAGGCGGCGTACTACGTGTACGGCTGGGTGGACGTGGCCGACGCCTTCGCCGCATGGGTGCACAACCGTGACGCTGCACCGCTGGTCGCGCTGTACGGCGGCCCGCCGTTCGACGACAACGGCTACGCCATCTACCTCGGCGTACAGTGCACCGACGCCAAGTGGCCCACCAACTGGAATACGTGGCGGCGCGACAACTGGCGCACGTACGCCAAGGCGCCCTTCCTGACCTGGGGCAACGCCTGGTTCAACGCGCCGTGCTTCTACTGGCCGGCGAAGCCTGGCAAACCGGTCAAGGTCGACGGTCGCGGGGTGCAGAGCGTCTTGATGATCAACGAGACACTCGACGGTGCAACCCCGTACTCAGGAGCGCTCCAGACGCGCAAGACGTTCCCGAACTCGGTCCTGATCGAGGGCGTCGGTGGAATAACGCATGCCGGATCCCTCTCCGGCGTGACCTGCACCGACGACCGCATCGCGGCGTACCTGCAAACCGGCGCCTTACCCGCCCGCAAACCCGGCAACCGCTCCGACGTCCAATGCGACCCGGTCCCGGCGCCCGAACCAGCAACCGTCACCACCACCTCCAAGTCCACCGCCAAGACCGGCACACCCGCCCTACGAAAGGCCTTAGCCACCCCCTTCCGCTGAGAATCCCCGATCCGAACCAAGTACGGCTCCAAGGGGTTGGAGCCGTACTTGCTCGGCCTGTCATTTGCGTGACTCTGCTTGCTGGGGTCTACGCTGCGCGTAACGGCAGAGCAGGGATGCGCTACAGAAAGGCTCGAGACGGTGGAACTCAGGGTGCTGGCCGCCGATGAGTGGGAGCTCCTAAGAGATGTCCGTCTCCGGGCGTTAAAGGACTCCCCAGAGGCCTACCTCGCCGACTACGATGAAGAGGTGTCCTGGCACGAGGCGACGTGGCGTCACCGCTTCGTCGACTCGCAGTGGATCGTTGCCCAGAAAGACGACCGGACTGTCGGCTTAGCGCGCGTGCTGCGAGTCGATGGGCGTCCGACGGACGAACGCCATATCGAGTCCGTGTGGGTCGATCCGGGGAATCGGCGGTCGGGCGTCCTGCGCGCGATCCAGAGGCACCTCGTCGCAACGGAGCCAGCGATCAGGGACTGGCTCCTCTGGGTTGTTGACGACAATGTTCCGGCGCGCGAGGTGTACGAGCGCTTGGGCTTCCGCCCGACTGGCGAGTGCCAGCCTCTAACCGACGGCACGCTCCGAACCGAGCTCCGGTTCAGATTCCGGACCGAATGACGCCGGCTTCACGCCGTAGCCGCAAGACAGCCATCGCGTCAGCCCGAGCTCAGCTAGCGCGTCGCGTTCGCTGAGCACCGAGGTGTAGCTGTGGAGGACCTGCTGCCAGCGGCGCTCGTCCTCCCGCCAGCTTTCGATGAAGTCGACGCACATGCCCGGGGTGAGCTTCGAGGCCTGATTCGCGGCGGATTCCAACGACCTCTGCGCCTGCAAAATCGTCGGGTTGTCCACGCCATCTCTGTACTGCGCGCGCGAAAGAGCGTCTCTGATCTCGTCGACCATGGCCATGCGGATCTGCGCGAAGCGCTGCCAATGACCGTCCCGGGTCGCTGCCGTCAGGTGTTCCCCGAAGTCCGATCCAGGCTTGCGCTCGAACAGCGCGTACAGGCCCTCGGCGAGCAAGTCTCCGAACTCCTCGCGTTCCGCGCGCCACGGGTCGTTGAACGGTTGGTACTCCGTCTGCCGGACCTCGCCGATCTTGGGTAGGTAGCGCGCGGCGGCATGGCGTGCGAAGAAAAACCAGTCCTCGTTGTAGATGTCTGGGAAGAACGAGAGGTCCGGATGCTGCAGATCGACGGCCATCGCCGCACCGCTGACGAACACGTCCTGATCGAGGCCGGCGAGACGTCGCGCGTGACATACCACTGAGTTGTCGGGGAACACCCGGCTGGCCATCGACGCCACGGGATGACTATCGAGAATGCTTGCCATTCGTTCGATGTGCTGTGGACGGACCTGCCTGATGTCGTCGTCGAAGTAGAGGATCTTCTTCCAGCCTCGCAATCGGCCCAGAAAGAGGCCGAGATTGCGCTTGACGCTGAGGTCGCTGGAACGACCGGCGGACGCCTCCTTGAACACGGGGTCGGAAGTCAGCAGGTGGGGATCGTCCAGCAGCTGATAGCCCTCAGGTACTTCGATGATGAGCGCACGTGCACCGAACGTCTTCTCCACCCGCTGTGCGACTTGTTCGATGCTGACCTGCCGGCTGCAGAGGACTACCAGTGGTACGGACAGTGCAGCGGACAGGGAAATGACATCCTGCAGCGCGGACGACGATCGTGCTGCCGGAACCACGATCGCATCCAGACGGCTGCGCGTCCGCGGCACGCTGGCAGCAGACACATCGTGGAGAAGTGATGCGTGTGACTGTCCGTGCCTGATCTGGCGGCGCATCTGGCAGCCTCCTCATTCGGTGGCCTCCTCACCCGGCGACCACTCGTAGAGACGATACCCGGGGATCTCGAGGTCGGGTGAGATCGCGTCGCCATTCACCACAGGGACCTGCATGAGTAGCGCGAAGGATCCGCTCGGGAACCGATCAGCGATGTACGCCTCGTTCCGTTCGCGGACCGCGCCGTCCGTGAGCGCGCGGATCGCTCCCAGGACCCCGCGGCTGTAGACGCCATTGCAGATGGTGACGCTGCGGTGGTGATTGAAGGGATTGCGCATACGTGCCAAGAGCGCGACATCCTCGACCAAATCGCGACGTCTGCCGTCGCCCCACGCGTCCTCGGTCTGCTCTGCCTTGAGCTGCTCCGGGTCGATGGCTTCATGATCGGAGTCTGCGCGGTCCTCCCACTGAGGACGGAATTCGCGGCCGCTGGGCTCATTCAATCTGAAGATCTCGCCGTTTTCCAGATCCGGGACGGCGACCTGCTGTACGGGCAAATCGTCCAGCACCCTCTGCAGTACTACGGCGGTCGGATTCCAGGCGATGCCACCGAGCACGACTAGGTGGCCGGTTAGGTCGTCCGGAACGACCTCGTCGGTCAGCCGGTACGCCACCTGCAGCTCCGGATTGGAAGCACGAATGTGACCCCACAACTCGAGCAGCGCATCGAGGTCTGCGTAGCGGTATGCCCGGGTGTAGTTGGGATTTTCTTCCTTGGCCAGCGGAGAACGACCGTCGGCCGGAACCTCCGGGCAGATGATGGTGATCGGGCCGCTCTCAAAGGTCCAGATGGACCTGCCGATCGACGAGCCGGTCACGCCGCGAGCCGAGTCACGGAGACCGACGAGCTCCTGATGGAGCAGCTCGAAGCGCTCCTGATCAGCTGTGGTCAGATCCTTCTCACGCGCCAGATGCGGAGTGCTGTCGGTCGGACGAGTCTGCGCGAAGAACAGTGCATAGGAACGCAAGCGCTTCGCAGGTGGCAGCTTGGGGTTGGACAACGACTCCCACGAGCTGATTGCAGCGACAGAGACGGCTGTGTCCTCACTGAGGGCTCTCGCCAGCTGTGCCTGGGTCAACCTCTGAGATTTGCGCAGGTCGCGAAGCTTGCTGGCGAGACTTACGGCCTCTGGTGAAGCGGCCACTGTCACTCCCGAATGGTCAGCCAACCGATGAGGGCAAGGACTTTGGCCACCCTACACCGTCTCTACCGCACTTCATCGACTACAGCTGAAGTTCAGATGCTGGGTGTCGACAATCGATCGCCAGGCTCATCAGCGGCTGGGACGACACGTTCTCGATTGACGTAATTCCACCGTAGATCTACCCTAGAACTGAATTCAACCTGTAGTCAACTGAAGTTGCACGACGTTCGGTAGACGGGGGCTCTAACGACTCAGCCGGCTTGATTCGTTTGATCGAAGCAGGTGCCTCATGAGCAGATCATCCGCCGCAGCACAGACGCTCACCGCGACTCCTTCGCTCATCCTCAGGGGCGTTCGGCCCTGCCTCGTCGATCCTCCACGGCTATGACCACCGTTCCAGGCGAGGTCGCTGCGATCGACGCGTTGGAGTTCGGTAATTGGCGCAGGGCCTTGCGGGTGCTTCGCGAGGGCGACCTGGCGGATGCCTACCTGGGGGCCGATCTGCGGACAGTGGCGCGTGCAATGTCCTATCGCGCGGCCGGGGAGCATGGCTTGGCCTGGAGGACTCTCGGCGTTGCGGCGGCGAGCGTGCATCGCCGTCAGCCGGCTATCCCCGTTTTGCCGGCGAGGGACGGTGAGGTTGTTCGGCTCGCGTTGCCGCCGCCGCCTGCCGTCGAGGGTCCTGCTGGATCGGCGTTCCGTGCCGTTCGGCTGATTTGGCGTGAGCAGGGCGAGTTGAGCCGGCTGCGCAGCCAGGCTGCCGAGCGTCCGAGCGGGTTGACCCAGGATCGGCACATCCTTCTTCTGGCCTTCGTCGAGTACCTGTGCTGGGTCGAGTGCGATCGCGAGACCTGGCTGCGGGAGTCGACCGCGGACGAGGGCAGCGCGGCGGTGGAAGCGCGGATCGACGAGTTTCGGGACCGGCGGCGTGAGGGCTTTCTGCGGAGTGCCACCGAACTGCGGCGCCTCCATCGGCCGAGCGCCGGGGGAATGACTCGACCGGTCTGGGACCGGGCCGATCAGTACGTCGGTTTGCGGCGGCTCGCACTGCACGAACTCGCCAGTCGCCCGCGACCGCCGTGGACCGAGTCGGCGACTCCGGCCGGCTGTCCTGCCAGGAAGGGCGCGCTGAGTGCCTGGCAGATCGCGCAACCGGACTGACGAGCGATTGCTCCACCGTACTGACCGGCCCTGTCTTTACTCGGTCTTTACCAGTTGGTGGTTCGGTCCTAACCTTTGAGAACCGTGTCCATCGCATGGTCCGCCGACGAGTCGTTGACAATAACAACGATGTCGGAAGTTGGTCCGGCTGCGCGCGAAGGAGGGGTTCGACCCGATGTTCGCCTTCCTGAGTGCGCCGGACAGCAGTGATCGGGGTGCCCCCGAGGTTCGCATCGCGGAGCCGAAGCCTGCCGATCTGATCAGGACTACCGAGCTCGGGTCGGGGATCAGTGTCGAGATCGACCTGGCCGATCCTGAGCGATGGCATTCCGTCACCGTGCAGCGCTGGGAGCAGGCTGACCTGGACCTGCTGGAGCTACTGATCGGGCCGGATGCGGTAAGACGCCTCGGTGAGCTGCGTTCGTCAGCTCGTTCAAGCCTTGGGGCCGAGGTGTCACTCGACGTCGTGCCGACCGGTCCCTGGCAGCGAATCGCTGTGATCGACGCGCTGGATTGGTGGCTGCAGCTTCCACTCGAGCAGGCTTTGCTGGACGCCGAGCGCGCGGTGGCCCAGGTCCGGGCAGCAGCGTCATTGCGGCCCGGCCCGCTTCGGCAGCAGCTCACTGAGCAGGCGCTGGTGCTCGCGCGCGGCTCGGCCGCCGGGTTCGCCGGCTATCTGACCGAACTGGCGGATTCGGCGTCATCGTTGCCGCGGGCCCTGTTCTCCGGCCTGTCCCGCCTGGCCGCCGGCTACGCGATCCTCGGGCGCGAGGTCGTGGACGGCCCTGACAACGACTTGGATCTCGTCGCCGCAGCCTGGAGCCGATTGCAGGCCGCCGTACGTGTGGTCCCGACCTTCAAGCCTCAAGACCACTCGGTGAGTTATCGGCTGAGTGGTGAGCCGTCGGCCGGCGGGGCGGTGGTGAGCAGCTCGGTCGATCCTCGTCAGGTACGAGCGCGCATCGTGGACACGGATGTGCTGACCAAGGAAGTCCGCATGATGCGGTCGGACGAGGGCTCGGCGATCCGGGTGATGGTTCCCGCCTTCGGTCCGTCGTTGCCGGCCGCGGTGATCTCGGACCGGTTGATGGTTCGACTCGTGGACAGCCGATCGGGAACGGCGTACGAACCGGTCCTGCTGACGTTGCGGTCAGGCCGCGCGGCGGAGAGTCTTGGTGCGACGATGCCGGTCTTCACCGAGCTGGTTCCGCTGCGCGGTGCGCCGCTCGAAGACCTGCGGGCCGATGTCTTCGAGGCCGACAATGAAGCGGCGCCAGCGCGGACGGACACCGACAGCGGTTTGTTGCGTCAGCGGCGTGCCCAGTTCGTCCTTGGCGAGTGGCGTCGGGCGGCGGCCGAGGCGCGTCTGTCGCGAGGGGTGAAGGTACGGAATCGCCGGTTGGCCCGACTGGTCGACGTACTGTCGCAGACCACCGCCGACGCCGATCAGCCTGTGTTCCTCGGGGGACCGTCGCCGGCGGAGATCGTGCGTCTGATCGACACCGCGGATTCGCCGGCTGCGAACGCGATCCACCTGTGGTTCGCGTCCAGCCAGGGCGCGGGCGAGCCGTTGGTGGCAGAGCTTGCGGCGGTGTACGCCGGTCGCTGACCGCTGCGATGATGCCTGCGCGGCATCGTTGTTCGCCTTCTGTGCAAGGGCTGTCGCGTAATTAGGCTAGATGCACGTCCGTGACCGGAAGCGGGCGTAGCTCCGTCGACATTCAGGAGCGCAGAGCAATGTCCGTCCCCAGAGCAAACAGTTTGAGGCCAGCGCGCGACGCGAGGCCGATTCCACTCAACGACACCGTGACTGCCGAACCCCGCAGGTCGTACGGGCTGACGCAGGTCGCCTCCCGCCCAACGATGGCACTGTGGTTCTTGATGGCCGCCGACCTGGCAACAGTGGTCTGGATGTACACGTTCGGCGCCTGGCTCGACCGTACGTCGAAGTTCACGGCGACGGCGACGCTCGGCGGCCATCACGTCATCGTCCTGGTCATCGCCGCCCTCGCCTTCGCAACGCTAGTCACTCTGGCGCTGTTGACCGATGGCTACACCCGCTGGACCCCAAGGCTGGCCCTAGCTAGAAACGCAGCCTGCGTCCTGTCCGTCGTAGCCCTGACCGGCCTCCTGGCCCTGGTGCTGGCCAGCCTCCTCAGCCGCATCCTCTTCGGCCGCCTCCGCCCGTGAGGCTCTGGCACTGGCCGGCAAGGATGGTGTGAGGGGCGCGGGTGCCCCTCACACCTTCGATCAGCGGACGTGGATCGTCACGGTGGTGGTCTTGAGGACTGCTGGCAGCTTGGTGGTGTCGATCTTCAGGATCTCGCCGTTGTCGATCTGACCCGTGGTCGGCAGCACCTTCTGGTGGACGGTCCACTTTCCGTCGGGGTCGACGACGATGGTGTCGATGCCGAAATCGTTGTCGTTGGACAGGTACAGCGTCTTGCCGCCGTCCGCGGTGGCGACGCCTTCGACCTTGTCGTGCGCGAAGAACTTGCCGGTGGGGTCGAGCTGGCTCACCAGCATCCCGACGTTGACGTAAGGCTGCTTCTGCGCGACGTTGACGCCGGCACCGGTGAGCCCTGCGAGCGCGGCGTTCGTGCTACCCGCCCCGACCAAGACCTCCGGTGACTTGCCGCCGATCGTCAGGCCGCTGACGTCGGTGGCCCCGTTGACGTCGATCTCGTAGAGAGTCTTCTGGGCGAACGGCTCGAAGTTGCCGTCACGCTCGTCGATCAGGAACTTCGTGTTGGACAGCGCGGTGATCTCGCTGTTGGCGGCACCCGTGGTCGCCGGGTTGTCCAGCAGGTACAGGTACTGCTTGGACTTGTACGTGTGCAGGTTGATCGCGACGATGCGGGAGGGGGAGACGACGGCGGCCTTCGTGTCGCCGAGATCCGGCTGCTGCAGCGCGGACTGCATGATTCCCACCAGGGTCGAGCCGTCCGGCGTGACCGTCAGGCCTTCCATGCCCTTGTTCTTCACGCGGTAGGCGAGCTCAGCCGGGAGGTACCCGATGATCTTGTGGAACGCGTTGTCAGGGCTGTTCTTGTACGGCGTCAGCCGGCCCAGCTCGTAGCCGTTCGCATCGAAATGCGTGATGTACGGACCGTATTCGTCCGAGACCCAGAACGTGCCGTCGGGCAATGCCACCAGGCCCTCGGAGTCGTAGCCGTACGGATCCCTGCCGACGGGCACCGGCGTACCGCCGTTGGCGTTCGTCGCTTCGACGTGGTCGATCACCTCGCTCGTGTCGTGCGGTGGGCGTCCGCTGTACTTCACACCGCCGAGGTTCTTCGGCCCCTTCATGGTGATCTGCTTGACCAGTTCAGCCTTGCCGTTGACAAGCTTGAACTTGCCGATCTGGGGCGTGAAGTCGAGGAGCATCTCGGACTTGTTGCCATCCGGAGCGTCGGCGTTCGGGCCGCGGTCGGTGAGGCCATAGAAGTAGCCGCCCTTACCCGGCGCCGGGGCAAGCGCCGAGCCGTAGCCCTCACCAGAGAGCTGGGTAGCGGTGCCGCCCGGGCCTGCGACCTTCCCGAGCGGCGGCAGGGGAGCCCCGTTCGACTGAGCGTCCTTGAACACCTGTACTGCGTCGGACGCCGTGTACGTGAAGGTGTCCGTGCCCTTGAAGCCGGACTTCGGTGTGTAGGTGAACGTGCCATCCGCGTTGACCGTCACCGTGCCGTCGGACGGGTCGGTGTGCCGCACGACCGCGGTTGCGCCGAGGTCGTTTCGCAGTACGTTGCCACTGACCTTGCCGTGGCCGGAGAAAGAGTCGGCCGCCGCGCGGAAGTCATGGGAGGGGGCCGAGAGCCAGCCAGCGGCCGTGGCTGTGCCCGTGCCCACCACCGCAACGGCAGCACCGATCGCGACGGCGATCCGGGTGCGCCTGCGAGAGAAGAGTCGTGAAGTCATACCCCTGAACTTGTCCCTCAGTAATGAATTCTGAGCCGACCTCTGGTGAACCCTCGGCATCTCCAGGCGGGGAGGCTCGTCGATCACTACAGTCGGTGATCTTGCCGTCGACGTTCCGTTCGGCAGAGGTTCTCAAGCGGGTTGTTCGGCGCCGGCGAGATGGGCCGACAGGAACTGGCCGGCTCTGTCCAGTGCGGCGGTCGCTTCGTCGAGCATCGGGTAGAAGGTTTGGAAGACGTGCGGTACCCCGGGGGTGATGTCGAGGGTGACCTCTACGTCTGCGGAGGCGGCTTGTTGGGCGAGGCGGATGGCGTCGTCGAGGAGAACCTCGTGAGTTCCGGCCTGGATGAGCAGCGGCGGCAGTCCGGACAGCTCGGCGAAGATCGGGCTGATGAGGCCAAGAGCGGCGTCTTGTCCAGACGTGTAGTCGGCGACTCGGGCTTCGAGGTTTTCGCGGCTCATCAGCGTGTCGACCTCGCCCTTGGTTTTCATGGTCACCCCGGTCAGCGTTAGGTCGGCGTACGGTGACATCACGAAGGCTGCGGCAGGCAAGGGCAGCCCGTGATCTCGGGCGTTGACAAGGGTGGCGACGGCGAGCCCGCCGCCGGCGGACTCGCCCGCGAAGACGATGTCCGAAGGGGCAATGCCGTTCTGTAGAAGGGCTTCGTAGGCTGCCAGCGCGTCGCCGACCGCCGCGGGATACGGATGCTCGGGGGCGAGCCGGTAGTCGACAGAGATGACCTTTGCGCCGGTTCGCCGGCCGACTTGCGAAGCTAGGTTGGCGGCGGAGACGGCGTCGCCCAGGACGTACACGCCGCCGTGGAAGTAGAGGACAACATGGCGGGGTTCGATGCCATCGATGGTGATCTCGGCGGTTGGGACGTCGCCCAGGGCGGCCGCTGTCACGGTCACGTCGGCGGGTAGCGGCTGCGACGACGTCAACTCGCGCAGCAGCCGTCGCTGCTCGTTGACGTCGATACCGGCCGGAAAGGCTGATTGCCGCAGGATCGCTTCAAGGTTCTCTCGCTGCTCGGTGCTCACGGAGGATCTCCCTTCGGTTCTGGCTGGTTCGGCAGCGGGCTCGCTCTGTCGATCCACCGCCAGCGTCGCCGCCAGCCAGGTGAGCAGGCGTCACCTAATCCCGGTGATTCGCTGTTCTTCGGAGAGCCGTGAGAATTTCTGCCCGGTAGCCTGTCGGATCCGGAGTGAGGCGTTCGTAGTACGGGTGAGAGGTGGCCGAAGGAAGGCTGCCGGGACGAGGAGAGATGAGATGACGCGGTACCTGATCTCGTTCGAGAAGGGCGCGATGGACCACATCCCCGAGGAGGACATCCCCGAGGTGGGCAAGGCCGCCCATGCGGTGCTCCAGGAGGCCAAGGATGCCGGTGTGTTCCTCTTCGGCGGCGGGCTGAGTTACGACGAGGGCGATGTAGAGCACGCCGTTGTGGGCGTCGACGGGGTGGTCACCGATGGCCCGTACCCGGAGAGCAAGGAGCTCATCGGCGGCGTCACCGTCGTCGACGTACCCACCCGAGAGGCGGCCCTGGAGTGGGCCGCAAAGATCGCGGTCGCCTGCCGCTGCGCACAAGACGTCCGCAAGTTCATGCACGACCCAGACCTGATCGAATAAGACCGGCTCAGGGTTGGGTGGCGAGCCAGTCCTGGAAGGTGGGTCCTGCGAGCTTGGCGTGTGGGCTGGGCAGGAACGCGCCCTTGGCGGCAAGCTCGGCATCGGGCATGCCCGAGCCGTCGACTCCTACGACCTTGATGCCGCGGCGGGCGCCGAGCAGTGCGGCCGCCTCCGCCATGGTCTCCTTTCGGGGGCCGGCGATCTCCGGGATCGGCGTTCCTGGAGTCGGTTCGCCAGGGTCGAGGGCCAGGTCGACCAGTTCCTCGGCCACGGTGCGGGAGGCCACGAGCTGGGTGGGCAGGGCCGGGACGTAGGCGACGTCGCCCTGCTGCCAGTCCAGAAGCTGACCGACGAACTCGTGGAACTGCGCTGCCCGCAGGATGCGGACTTCGAGGGGGCCGGACAGGAGGAATTCCTCGTGCGCCAGCTTGGCGGCGACGAAACCGGTGGTGGCGTTGTCGACGCCGATGATGGATGCCACGGTGATCTGGGCGGCCCCCGCCTTCTGGCCCGCCTCCTGCAGATTGCGGGCTGAGGTGCGGAAGAACTCGGTCGCCGCCTCCTGCTCGGAGGCGTGCCACGAGGCGACGTCGATGATGACGTCCACCCCGGTGAGCGCCTTGGCCAGGCCCTCACCGGTGATGATGTCCACGCCGGTGGCTCGTGACATCGGCACGACCTGGTGCCCTCGTTCGGTGAGGACCTCGACGACGTGGTGTCCCAGCCGCCCGGTGGCTCCCGCCACCGCGAACTTGGTGATGCTCATGCTGTCTGCCCTTCTCGCTCGCTGTAGTTCTGGCCGGGGGCCCTGCCTGGGATCGGCTTGGCGATGAGAGCGGCGGGGGTGAAGAAGCCGATGTGGGCGATCGCCATGATGAGCGACCACATCGCCTGGTCGTCGTAGTACGCGGAAGCCTTGGCGTACAGCGCATCGGGGACTCGCTCACCGGACGGGTTCGGGGTGAGTACGGCCTCCACCAACTCCAGCGCGACCCGTTCGGCGTCGGTGAAGTAGGTGGCGTCCTGCCAGGTGGCCACGGCGGCGATGCGCTCCGCTGGCTCCCTGAGCTCGCGGAGTTTGCCGGTCTCCCGAATGGTGAAGTACGTGCTGCCGAGGATCTGCCCGGCGCGCAGTTGCAGCAAGCTGATGGTGGTCGGGGGAATCGGGCTGTTCTTGAGAGCCTTGTGCAGACCGGCGCCGACTTCCGCCATCTCGGGGAGGAACGGGAGAGGGTTGGGCATGCGCGACCGGAGCTCGGTGGTCGTGGGTGTGGACATGCTGAGGCTCCTTACTCGTGATGTTGCGTCCTGACGAGCAAGAGATCCCGGCGACCCACTCGTTGTGACAGCGGGATCTCTGTGACATAGCCCACCGGTCGTCGGTGTCACAAAGCGGCGGGGAGCGGGATCGTAGGGATATGAGCGAACGGATTGAGCAACCGACGGCCGCAGCTGGTGGCAGTGGCACGGACGCGGCCACCGAGGCGTTCGTCGCCCACCGCAACCTGCTGTTCACCCTCGCCTACGAGATCCTCGGCTCCGCCACCGATGCCGAGGACGTCCTGCAGGAGACCTGGCTGCTGTGGACGGGCGTCGACCTCGGCACGGTGCGGGACCGGCGCGCGTACCTGATCCGGATCGCCACCAGGCAGGCGCTGAAACGACTGCGCACACTGGGCCGGCGCAAGGAGACCTACGTCGGGCCGTGGCTGCCCGAACCGTTGCTGACGGCCCCTGATGTGGCCGAGGATGTCGAACTGGCCGACAGCGTCTCGATGGCGATGCTGCTGGTGCTGGAGACGCTCGGACCGACCGAGCGGGCGGTGTTCGTACTGCGTGAGGTCTTCGAGCTGGAGTACGACGAGATCGCCGAAGCCGTCGGCAAGAGCCAGGCTGCGGTACGCCAGATCGCCCACCGGGCACGGGCCCACGTCGCCGCGCGTCGTCCGCGAGGCACCGGTTCCGCTGCCGAGCACCGAGCCGCACTCGAGGCTTTCCAACGAGCGGTCGAAACCGGCGAGCTGCAAAGCCTGCTCGACATCCTCGCGCCGGACGTCGTGGCCCTGAGCGACGGCGGCGGCGTCAAGCATGCCCTGCTGCGGCCCATTGTGGGAGCTGACAACGTCGCTCGCTTGCTGGCCGTCGGCTGGTGGAAGCGCGACGCAGAAAGGTCGGTCGAGCTGGTGCAGATCAATGGCGGCCCGGGGCTGCTCGTCCGAGTTGAGGGCGAGATCGACGGCGTGGTGGCGGTGCGACTGGAGAACGGCTACGTCACCGGCGCCTACCACGTGCGCAATCCCGAGAAGCTGTCGCGGATGGACCAAGAGACCACCGTGAGCCGCTCGTCGTAAGCGCAGAAGGGCCACGCCATTGGCGAATGAGGTGGCGTCGGAGTCTCCCGAATCATCGCCCACCGCAACAGCTAGGCGTTGCGGTCATTGAGCGCGCCTCGGCGCGGGATGATGAGCGGATGGTGCTGCCGATGACAATGCGCGTGGGCGGAGGCCCGCCGAATCTTCTGGCAGGGTGTCGGATCTGGAACGTAGCGTTCGTGGAACAGGTGAATGGCTGCCAATCGAGGGCGCCACGACAGGGCAAGAGAAGGAGTCGGGCGATGACGCCTCCACGATCTGTAGTCCACATGCACTCAACTCGGGAGGTGTTGTGAAGCTCCTTCTCACCTCCGGAGGCGTTACGAACGAGAGCATCCGCGATGCGCTGGTCGATCTGCTGGGCAAGCCGATCTCCGAGTCCCGTGCGCTCTGCATCCCCACGGCGCAGTGGGGCCACCCGATGCTCGGGCCCGCCTCGGTGCGAAGGTTCGTCGCCGGCGAGCCTCCGTGGCACATGATGACCAGCCTGGGCTGGGCGTCCTTGGGCGTCCTGGAGCTCACCGCGCTGCCCAGCATCGGCGAGGAGCGGTGGGTGCCGTGGGTCCGAGAGGCCGACGTGCTGCTGGTGGACGGCGGCGAAGCGACGTACCTGTGCCACTGGATGCGACAGTCAGGGCTGTCGGAGGTCATGTCGTCGCTGCCCGACACGGTCTGGGTGGGGCTGAGTGCCGGCAGCATGGTGATGACGCCGCGGATCGGTGACGACTTCGTCGAGTGGCCGTCTGCGCCGGACGACCGCACGCTTGGGGTCGTCGACTTCTCGATCTTCCCGCACCTGGACCACGAGCTCATGCCGGAGAACACCATGGTCGACGCGGAGAGATGGGCCGCCGGCATCGCAGGTCCGGCGTACGCCATCGACGACCAGACCGCCATCAAGGTGACGGACGGCGCTGTCGAGGTCATCTCCGAAGGGCATTGGAAGGTTTTCCCCGCGTAGCCGCCGCTCATGCAGCGATCCGGCGCCTTACCCCGTCTCAGGTCACCTGGCGGTCGCACATCACCCGACTGAGGACACCGATCGCTTCCAAACGGGTGGGATTTCAGGACGTGAGCAGGGTGAGCACTTCGGCGGTGGGGCGGACGTCGCCGAAGGTGCGGTAGACGGTGTGGAGGGTGGCGTTCAGGTCCTGGTCGCGGCGGGCGGCGTTGGCGTCGGCAACCATCAGGACGCGGTAGCCGAGGGTGCTGGCGTCGCGAGCGGTGGACTCGCAGCAGACGTTCGCCACGGTGCCGGTGATCAGGACGGTGTCGATGCCACGCGCCTCGAGCAGGTCCGGTAGATCGCAGCGGCCTGGGAAGAAGGCACTCGCTGCCGTCTTCTCCGCGATCAGGTCTTCATCTCGTACGTCGAACTCGCGCCAGACCCGGTCCCGCAGGGGCCCGGTGCCGCCCGACTCGCTGAACATCTTCGCCATGTCGGCCCCGAGGAACTCCTCTGTCACTGCGGTGATTTCGGTTCGTCCTGGCAACACCCACGCGACTGTCCCACCCAGGTCGCGCAGGGTGCCGGCAAGCTCCTGGATGTTGGGCACGATGCCGCGCTCGTAGTCCCCTTCCGCGACGAAGAACGAGACCATGTCGACCACCAGCAGCGCAGTACGCTCCGGCACCAGCTCCTGGTAGGCATGCCGCTTCCCGCGCCGCGTCTCCTGCCGCGCGTACTCCCGCGCCTCGATCGTCCACTGGTGCAGTCTGGGAACCACCGTCTCCGTCACTCGGAGTACCCTGCCAGCCCCCACCGACAAATTGCCTCCGTCGATGGCTCGATCCGCAATCGTGCACCCCGGACAACACTGGCGTGAATTTTCTGCCTGAGGGTGTCGTTTCCGCCGCAGGTCGTTCGTAGCGTAGATGGAGGCGGACAGTGGGTCCGCCCGAGCCGAGGGAGCAGACATGCCGGAGTACCTCATCTACTTCAATCAACAGTGGGTGGGTGACCACACCGAGGAGTGGTTCCGCGGGCGCGGGCCCCTCGCAAGGGCGGTCGTGGACGAGATCAAGGCCGCCGGGTCGTACGTCTTCGCCGGGGGTCTGGAGGAAGAGGACGGCCCGGTCTTCAGCGCCGACGCCACGAGCGGCACCTTGACGTTCACCGACGGACCGTACGTCGAAAGCAAGGAATGGCTGGGCGGACAGACCGTGGTGGACGTTGCCGACGATGAGACGGCCAAGATGTGGGCCGGCAAGATCGCGGAAGCATGCGGCTGGCCTCAAGAAGTACGCCGCTTCAAGCCGCGGCCCGAAGCCCAGTAATGAGGTCCAGCAGTACCTCGCGAAGAACCCGCTCGGCTACCGCTGCCACGCCAACACCCGCGTGAAGTTTCCCAAGACCGTCTGAACACTGCCTCCGAGCGGCCGGCGATCCCTTGCGGGTCGCCGGCCGTCTGACGAGCGGTCAGAGCGCGGGGACGAGTAGCGTTACAGCGATGGGAGATCTTCGTGTCCGGACCGCCGAGCCTTCTGACCGTGCCGTAGTCACGAGCATCCTGACGGCGTTCTCGGGCAGCACGACGGTGGCGGTCCACGGAGCGGCTTTCGAGGCTGCCGACCTTCCGGCCTTGATCGCCGAGCAGGAGGGTCGTGTGGTGGGTCTGCTCACCTACGAGATCTCAGACCAGGAGCTGGAGGTGATCTCCCTGAACGCGACGCAGCAACGCGTCGGTGTGGGCACTGTCCTCTTGGCTGCTGCTGTAGAGCGAGCGCGACAGGCCGACGCCCGGCGAGTATGGCTGGTCACCACCAATGACAACCTTGACGCGCTCCGGTTCTATCAGCGGCGAGGCATGCGGATCGTTGGCGTTACACCAGGCGCTGTAGATGCATCGCGGGCTCTAAAACCGTCCATTCCGTTGGCAGGCGAGTACGGGATCGCACTCCACGATGAGCTGACATTGGAAGTTCAGCTGTGATCCGGAAAGCGGGCTGCAAAGGTGGATCGGAGGAGGGTAAATGAGACATATCTACCTCGTCACGCATCCCGAGGCGCAGCATCACGTTGACGGCATCGTTGGAGGCTGGCATGACTCAGAGCTGACCGCTCGTGGGCGCCTGCAGGCCGAACGCATCGCCGAGGTCTTGGCGAGCAGGATCGGACGCCAGCCGGTCGAGGTCTACTCCTCTGATCTGAGGCGAGCCAGCCAAGCGGCAGAGCGAATTGCCCAGAGGTTCTCCGTCGAGGTTCAGACTGATGCGCGGCTTCGCGAGAGGTCCAACGGTGAGGCTGACGGGCGTCCCCAAGCGTGGCTCGCCGAGCGGCGCATCCCACTTCCGGAGTACGGCGATCGACTCGGCCACCACGACGGACCAGCTGGTGCGGAGACACGAATGGCATTGGTCGAACGCCTGTATCTGGCCCTCGATGACATCCTCCGTCGACCAGTCGCGAAGCAGATCGTGGTGTCTCACGGGTCCGCGTCGAGCTATCTGATCGCTGCCTGGATCGGCATGCCGATGACGTCGACAGACCGGGTCTTCTTTCCACTGACTTCAGGCGGTATCACCATCCTCCGCCGCAACGACACCCACTTCAGCCATCAGGTGCTGTCTCTGAACGAGACCCAGCACCTGCAGGGTCTCTGAGAGCCACCAGAGGTGTGAGCTTGGCCCCTGCTCCAGCAATCGTCAGAAGGGGCTGGCGGCCTTGAGCTTCGCGGCGACCGGGCCGAGGTCGGTGATGAGTTCGTCGATCTCTTGCGGCTCGAGGCAGGTGTACGCCGGGGCGGCCAACGTGTCGGTGAGCTCCTCGATCTCGGTCCTGAGCTTCCGGCCGGCTGGCGTGAACCAGCCGGCGGCGTCGACCAGGCCGCGGAGCCGGAGACCGTCGACGACCGCGTCCAGCTGGTCATCGGTGAGCGGGTCGAGCCGGCCGAAGTCTCGCGGCTTCATGTCCCAGTAGAGCGCTTGCAGCACGTGCGCCTCCTGTCCGTCGATGCCGGCCGCGACGAGCGCGGTCAGGTGACCGTCACCACGGTGTTCGCGGAGCAGGGTGGCTGCGTGCCAGAGGCGAGCGAGGGGTTCTTCGGGTACGGGGAGCGAGCGGAGTCCGGCGTACAGGAGCCTGCCCTCCATCGGTGCGTTGAACGCGGCCCTCGTAGCGAGCTCGGCGGCCCGTGCAATCGCCGGGCTGTCGGCCAGGTCGCCCAGGATCCGGCGGAGCGCCGCGACGCAGCCGCGCTGCCGGGCGGCGAGGACGGCCTCCGGCGTGGCAATCTCCCAGACGCTCGGGATGTACGCGGCGACCTCGCCCGGGGCGAAGTTGTAGAACAGTGCGTCCACCACCTCGGCCGGCACGCGCCCGAGTGGCGCCGACCGCGCGGCGAAGTACCCCGGCCAGTAGCCCTCGTACCCGAGCGCCTGCAGCTCCTCGGTCGGGTCGTCGGCCATGTAGGCGACCTCATGGATCGGTACGAACAGCTCCTTGAGTCGCCGCGCCACGCTTTCCATCGGAGTTCTCCTAGTCGACGAACCGGCCTGTCACCGGTCTCTCACTCCAACTACGAACCAGCCGGGCACCTTTCGACACCGCGCTCGGGAGTTTCTTACTCCGTACCTTCCAACGAAACGATCTTCTTCGCAGGCAACCACGTGGAACGGATTCCGGCGGGATCACCGTGCCACTGCCGGCCAGGCCGTGTACGACCGTCGGCTGGAGCGTCAGCCGTTGGCGGTGGTCGGGGGCGTGCGGGTCGCCTCTGGAGCCGGTGCGCCCTGCGCCGGGACGGCCGGCGCCGGCGGTGTCCGCCGCGCCGCGCGCAGTACCCCGATGACGGCGCCGATGAGCCACAGGGCGAAGGCCACGGACGCCATGCCCCCGCTCCAGAAGCCGGACAGGCACAGCACGACGACGGCGTACGACACCCAGACAGCCCACGTCGGCAGGGCACCCGCCTGCTGGGCGATCCGCGTCGTGACGGCGACCAGCACACCGCAGCCGATCAGCCCGGTGAGCGCGAGGACCTGCCCCGCCATGCCGAGCGCGCGGACAGTGTCCGGGTCGGCGGTGAACTCGTCCGACCATGCCGCGAACGCGCTCGCCACATCGAGTGAGACACCGGTGATCATCAGCCCACCGAACAGCGCCGCGGCCGGCACGGTCGCGTGCGCGAGCGGGTCGCCGCCGGACAGTCGGTCCAGCACTCGCCGCAGACCGGTGGCGAACCAGAGAAGCAGCGCGACCCCTGCAGCGAGCACGGGCGGCGCGATGCCGGCGGCAGCCTGCCGCGCGTCGTCGTTGAGCCTCTCGAGGATGTCAGAGTCCGACATGCCTGGGTCGTCGACGCCGACCAGGTAGCCCAGCGCCACCCCGGCGACGAGCAGCACGACCGAAGCGGCACCTGCCCAGGCCGCGCGTTGAAGAGCTCGTGACTCGTCCATGCCGCCTCCCACGGTCGCGGCCACGGGCAGGTCGGAGGTGGTGCAGGCACCCCAGAATCCGGCCCGCGGTCAGTCCGAGTGTGCGCGCGTACCTGGCCGCCAGCAAGGGACGGGCGGTCCTGCTCGCCGGGGAGGGATGTTGCTGGACCAGCGGAAGGATCGGAGGTTCTCTGATCGAGAAACCGCAGGTGAGAAGCGTGGTCAGGGCAGGCCTCGAACCGCCGAGCCGTCCGCACGCAGCACCTCGGGATGGATGTCGTCAGACGTGCAGGATGGGCCGGTAGATGAGTTCTTGGGTGCGGCTGTCGAACGTCCGGCTCTCGATCAGCTCGAGGTCGAAGTCCGCCGCATCCTGGAAGATCGGCTCCACCCCGGTCTGACCGGCGATCACTGGGAAGATCGTCACTTGCACCTGGTCGACCAGGCCGGCGGCCATCAGGGCCCGGTTCAGCGACAGGCTGCCGTTCGAGCGCAACGGTACGTCGGACTCCTCCTTGAGCTGGGCGATCGCCTCGACGGCATCGCCACCCAGAACGGTCGCGTCCGGCCAGTCGAGCGGTCCTTCGTGTGTCGACGACAGCACAGTGGTCGGCAGGCTCCTCATTCGCCCGTTCACCGGGTCAAGCGCCTCGTCCGGCACGGTGCTCAAGCCCACCATCTCCACCAGCAGCCGAAAGGTGTTGGCCCCGAAGACCATCCGCTGCTCCTCGCCGTACACGGCGAGCCGTCGGTCCAGGAACTCGGGACCTTGCTTACCCCAGTACGGTCCCCAGTCGGCGTCGTCGTACGAGGCGAAGCCGTCGAGGCTGGAGTAGATATCGAAGGTGTAGACAGCGGTCACGATGCTCTCCTTGAGTACGGTGGGCGGCCACTCATCCATGCGACGAACGCATCACCCCTGATCCGACATCGTCTCCCAGAGTTCTTTCGAGGTCCGCCCGACACATCTGTCGGCGCTCCCACCTAGCATCCAGCATCTGCGACAGGCAGTATGCGCACCAGCCCAAGGGCGACGAAACCTCGTTACCTAGCGATGTTCTCGCCCCTGCAGAGAAGGCCGTGCCGACGCCAAGCCGGAGCGGCACGCAGCTCTACTCGTCTCGTCGCTCTTCGATGGGGAGGTAGTTGCCATCCGCAGGATGGAGCCCAATACCCTTTCCTAGGTCGAACGCCCCCTCTATGAGCAAGGACGGGTCCGCCTCAAGGTTCTCAATCATGTGCGTAACTTGCTGCGGAGGCAGCTCTGCGAGCGTGCGTTCCAACTCAGCGAACCCCTCACCGTCATCGATGTTGGCATTGGCGACGATCCGCATTTGCTCTTCGCTGAATGCTTTGGCGGCTAGAGCCATCATGTAGCGCGCTTGCGCTTCCGCGCTGCTCATGTTGCTCCGGTACTCCTCCGAAGCGGTCATCAGTTCGTTGGAGGAATCGACAACCGTTGCTTCGATCACAATCGGCTCACTTGCGCCAAGCTGCCGGTCGAGCCTCCGCCTTCTGGGCCGACTCTCCCACTTCGACTGGATGGTGGGACGAGCCTTCTCGTGCCAGAACCTCTGAAGGTGGGCTTTGCCTTTGCGATGCCGTAGTCAACGAGGCGAGAGAGCTGATCCGAGACGGCCCTTTCGAAGGCTTCCTGCTCCTTGCTCTTCAACGGGGGCGCGGTCTCGTTGTAGACGAAGATCATCGAAGGCTGATCCTGGTGGGGATCTTCAGGGATGAAGCGGGCGCTGCCTTTGAGATTCCCGTCGCTGTCGAAGAGGTTCTGGTGAAGACCGCCCTCCTTCTTCTTGCCAGGAGTGAGGTCGTCATCGTCGTACTCGTACCTGCCTCGAATGCTGACCACTCGACACTCCTCTCCGTAGTCGTGTTGGAACTCTACTGGCGTGCGCCGACGCTTCCCTCTCGGCCTGAAGCCGAAAGACCCTCACGCAAAAGGAAGCGGTCAGACCCGTTCTAGGGCGTGTTTCAAAGTAGTCAGTGCGGTTGCGGCGACTGGTGTACTTCGCGGCGAGCGAAGACCGATCTTGTCGGGGCACCGATGGTGCGTTCGGGCTCGGTGGACAGCAGGGTGTTGTCGTACGTCGGTCGTAGTGTCGGCGCATGGTATTTAAGTCGCCTGTGGAGCGGGCCGTGCCGAATCGTCTGGCTGACGAGCGCGACGCGCTGACACAGCAGCTCGACTTCCACCGCGCCACGTTGCTTCGCAAGCTGGAAGGGCTCGATGGCGAGCTGCTGCGCCGGCCGATGACGGCGTCTGGACTCTGCTTGCTGGGTTGGTGAAACACCTGGCCGAGACGGAGCATGGCTGGTTCCTCAAGATCTAGGGAGGGTTGCCCGAGCCAGATCTGTTCTCGACTGACGGTTACCCAGATGCGGAGTTTCGCGTCGGTCCCGATGAGACGGCCGACGCGCTGGTCGGGCAGTACCTACTGACCTGCGAGCGGGCCCGGGCCGTCGTGGCCGCCGGAGGGCTCGACGACGTGGTCACGACGCCGTCGGGCGCGGAGGCCAACTTGCGCCGAACAGATGCAGGTGTGGCCGAGTACCCTGACCTGGATCGGACTAGCTGGCATCTCATTCTCTGGAGAACCACATGCGCGGCACCAGTAATGGCGCGTGCCCGCTCCGCGCCCATGTCGATCCGCGCCTCTTGCGATTCAGCGCCGGGGCCACAGCGAGCGTACTCGCCGTCGTGCTGCTCATCGTTGACCTTACTCGACCATTGGGTCTCGGCCTGCTCGCCTCCCAGGTCGCCGTGTTTGCGTTCACCGCGTTCGTGAGTTTTCAGTGGTCGTTGTGGGCGCAGATCTTCGCCCGTGTCATCTGGCCGCGGATCGGAGCGCCAGCCGAGTTGGAGGACGCTCGGCCGCCGAGATTCGCCCAATTCGTCGGCTTCGTGTTTACCGCTCTGGCGCTGACCACCTTTGTACTCGGCGTCGATGTCGCTGGCTACGGCCTCACCGCTCTCGCCTTCGGCGTGGCAGCCCTCAACGCATCCACCGGGCTGTGTTTGGGCTGCAAGGCCTACCACCTGATCCGCCGACTGAGACCGGCCTGAGTCTGTCTATAGCCCGGCAGGACATAAGACTGCGCCGAAATGCCGTCGACGAGGCTGTTGCTGGCCGCCTACGTTGCAGACCATGACAGATAGCCCCAACATGGGTCAGTGCGACTGCGGTGCCATTGCTGGCCCGCTGGGGCTGTGCGTGGACTAGTACCACGGAATCCTGGCTGAAGAGCAGGCCGATCCTCAGATGTACAGGTGGCACGCGCCTGTGGTCTGCGCGTATCTTCTGCAGCATCCTTCCGGAGCCCATGAGAAGTACCTTGACGGTCAGTTTCGCCTTCTGCAGCTCTACGTGGACAAGGGCCTTGACGCACTGCTTCGCGCGGTAGCTCATCAGGTGGCGCGGAACAAGCACGGGGCACGGTCGAGCTACGACATGGCGCCATTCGCGCCGTACGTGCCGCTCCCGCCGGGCAGATCTCCCGGGCACTTCCGAGCGACGTTCTGTGGGTTGCCGTTCAGGGACGGCAGCTTTGTGTTTGATGGGCATCTGGCATACGGACGCCGCATCGAAATCATCGCCGAAGCGACTGTGGGGTCCTGGAGATCTGTCCAGACCTGATGCTCGACCCGGACCGCGACTACCAGCCCTGAAAGGTACCCTCCCCAACCGGTTGCGGCCTCGCGGAGGTCCGGAGACCCCGACGTCAGACCTTCCGGATCCGGTCGGCGATCTCCGGCCTCGCCGCGAACCCGGCCGCCTTGTATGTGGCGACGCCGCCGACATTGGAGCTCGGCGTGCACACGCGCACGCTTGACGAGCCCATCTCCCGCAGCGCCGCCGCCCCGACGACGGTGATCGCCCGGCCATAGCCGCGGCCGCGGTGGTCCGCGTGGACGCCCATCGGCTCGACCAGTCCCGGCTTCCCCGGGCCGGCCGACCAGACCGTCACCACCGCCGCGGGGCTGCCCTGGTCGTCGTAAGCACCCAGGCATCGGGCGTCGGCGTAGAACGGTGCCGCGTACATCTTGTGCCGGTAATCGCGCGTGGGCCTCGTGGTGTTGAACGCGGACCGCAGGACGTCGGCGAAGTCCTGTGCCTGCTCCAGGCCGATCTCCTTGATCCGCACGCCGGGGTCCTCCACCGTTTCGGCGAGGTCGCGGAAGAGCGGCGTCCACGGCTCGTCGACACCCCAGCCCTCCTTGGTCAACAGGTCGTGGAGCAGCAGGCCCTGCGGCGCCTCGATGGATACCGCACCTTCCGGCAGCACGCCGCGCTCAGGCAGCGAGAAGTCCTCGACGAGCCGCCGCGCCAAGTCCTCGTCATGGAAAGCGTCGGCAGCGACCGTCATCCGCACCACCGTCGGCGAATCCAGCATCCCGACAGCGAGGATCCGTCCGTCCCGGCTCCAGGTCCGGACCACCGCGGCCGTCTCGGTCGTTCCGAACCGGTAGTTCCAGCCGATGTCCCCGGGATGCAACTGCATCGGCGCTTCGTCGTGCTGCCACGCCCGCAGCGCCGCAATAGCCTCGCCCACTCCGTCGGCCGTCGGCGTACTCAGCACAATCGTCATAGCCGGGATCAGACACCCCGTCTCGGTGGCGTGCAACCGATTAACGTAATGACCCCGATCGGGGAGGAGCGGGCACTCACGGAAGAGGAGTGCCCTGCTCAGGAAGTGTGGTCAGGGGCGGTCTCGAACCGCCGACCTTCCGCCTTTCAGTCCGACAGCGTCTCTAGGGCTGGTGGCCTGTCCCGGCGCTGTGCGGTGGCCGCCGTCAACCCCGGACCGTGGCTGACGCTGGCTGTTGCTGGACCGGTCGCTGGCCCTGGGCAGCGTCGGCGAGTTCGATCATTGGCTGGTGCAAGCGAGTTGCGATACCACACATGGGCGTTATTCGGGGCCGCATTGCCACATGTTGCATCGCAGGCTTCATTTTGCCACTTGTTGCAACTCCAATGGCCGGCCGTATCCGTGACCCACGGCTACCGCCTGGCTACGGTGAGCGTCCCGCGCCCCGCCCGGCTCGCGGTTGTACATCACAGGGGAATCCTTAATGAAGCGATCAACCACGTTCCTGGCCACCTCCTCCGCAGCTGTCCTGGTGCTCACAGGTCTCAGTTCGCCGTCAGCATTCGCTGACAATCCGCCGAAACCAGCCTCTCCGCCGATCGTCCAGTCGTGTCCACCGGAACCAGTTATCTATTCGATCACTAATGTGCAGAGTTCGATGCGACCAACCAATCTCTACAGCGCGTACGTCACGGGACCGGCCACGGTCGGCTACTCCGAGAGCAGCACTGCAACAGCCAGTGCAGCAATGAGCGCGTCCGTATCGGCCGAGGCTGGGCTAATTATCACAAAGGCCAGCGCAACGATCGGGGTGACGCTTACCGCAAGCTACTCCTCAACGGGAGGCTTCAGCTATTCATTGCCGGTACCATCAGGCCAAAGGAGGCGCATGCGTCTCTGGCAGGTCTCAAAATACTTCGTAGCCACGAAGAAGACATACTCCACTGGACTATGCAAGTACCTGACGTCCTACTCAGACGGCACGAACGCCCCGAAGAAGGTCCGAGAGGACGAGTGGAAGCTCGAAGCTTGACCTGCATGAGCTAGATCCTGGACTGGGTTGACCGAGGAGACGAATGTATATGAAGTTGCGCGGACCCGCTGGTCTAGCAGTGGTTGCTTGTATGGCTGTTGCCGTCAGCGGCTGCACCACTGATCAGGCAGATCCCGTCCCCTCGGTCACCCCGCCGCCTCCCAGTACCAGTGCCTCTCCACCCCCAACTTCGCCATCTGAGATCCCAGGTGCTGAGATTGGACCGACGGCAGTTCGGGTCCTGGGCTTGACTAGTTCGACGGGGGGACCATCAAGGCTTGCCGTGGTGGGTCCAGAAAATGCCAAGTACAAGCTTCGGCTGAGTGGCGTTGTTGACCCATGCAGCCAGTCCCTCGGAGCCATTGAGCCGACACCGTTGCCAGGTTTGCCGCCCAATTCGATCCGCAACGTTGAGGTCAAGTGTTCCAGCGGCGCGGAGAAAGCTACTTTAGTCAAAAACGGTGTCTTGCTCATTACAGTCGAGGACAACGGCTTCGTCATCAATTTCGAGGTCGCACTGAAGCGCGACCTGAAGGCCTGACCCCTCCGGTCAACGGCCTTTTCCGACCGGCAGCGAGTACGGACGTTGCCTTCATAGGTCGGTGGAGTCGCATTCGGTCGCGCAATATGTGCGCGGCCGATCGCACAGCGCGCATCATGGGTGATGAGGGCGTTTCGGGATCAGGTCACCTTGCCGGTGGTGCGCTCGATACCGGCTACCGGGCGCACCACCTGAGCTAAGAGCCCGGCCCGGAGCGCCGCTGAATGCTCTCGGCTGTGGCGCGTGGGCATCTCATTCCCCACCTCGGGCGAAAGAAGCTGCACAAACTCACTGGCGCCGATGTGCGGACGCTCGTGAAGCGCGTTCGGAACACGTGCCTGTGCTGCAAGCACGGAGACTGACGAACGACGCGGCGACAAAGCGAAGTGCTGCGCTATCGGTCAGTGCTGTGAGCAGTTCCCCTCGGGCCGACTTGTAGAACGGGTTCAGCCGTACTGGGAAATGGCTTGCGGGCCGCAACGTTGCCAAGCTGGACCAGCTGGAAGGCGCGCAGTACGACACCAATCGGGAGCGTCCGAGGAGCAGGCCCGGGCCATTGCCGAAGCTGACGCGGCTACACACATTGTTCGTGCTGGCGTTGTTCATGGGGCCGCGACGCGGCGAACCGCTCGGACTGCAGTGGGCTGACATCGACTGGGTGGAAAGACCTTGGAAGTCCGCCGCACTCTGCAGCGTGTCGATGGGCTCTAAGAGCCGTGACCCCGAAGACGAAGAAGTCTCGGCGGACGGTGCCGCTGATTGAGCTTTGTCTAGACGAGCTAAGGACACACAAGGCGCTGCAGGCAAAGGAACGGTTGGCGGCCGGTGAGAAGTGGGTCGACACCGGCTATATCTTCACGACCGAGATCGGTACGGCGATCGAGCCGGACAACCTGCGGCGGGCGTGGTACCCGCTGCGGAAGGAAGCTGGGCTCGGAGAGATGCGCTTTCACGATCTCCGACACTCGTGTGTGACGTTGCTCCTACGGCTCAAGGTGCCGCCGCACATCGTCCAGACGATCGTCGGCCACGCCGACGTACAGGTGACGATGGCGATCAATGCGCATGCCTCGCTCGAAGACCAGCGGAAGGCGCTGGACCAGCTCGCCGAAGCGGTTGCCGGATAGACGTTGCTGGACTAGCGGAAGAGTTGGCGGATCTCAGACCGAAGATCCACGCTCAAGAATGGGTGGTCAGGGGCGGTCTCGAACCGCCGACCTTCCGCTTTTCAGGCGGACGCTCTACCAGCTGAGCTACCTGACCGGGAGAGAAAATTGGCGGCGGTGTGTTGACACACCCGCCGCCACTCTCCTGGCGACCCAGACGGGACTCGAACCCGCGACCTCCGCCGTGACAGGGCGGCACGCTAACCAACTGCGCTACTGGGCCAGATTGCTCGACGATGCTACTACATCCTTCGAGCTGTACTGACATCGGCCTTTCGACCGTATCCCCAACGGGATTCGAACCCGCGTTACCGCCTTGAAAGGGCAGCGTCCTAGGCCACTAGACGATGGGGACTCGGACCGCGGGAGCCGAAGCTCCAGGGACAGCCGTAAGCATAGAGGAGACCTGGCCAGGGTCCAAAACGGGTTATCCGGACGGGAAAGAGGACTCCGCCGGGCGGCGACATAGCGGCGACAGAGCGGCGACCAGGCGGGCGACAGAGCGGCGACCAGGCGGCTGACCAGGCGGGCACAGAGCGCCGGCTGAGCGGCGGTTGGGCGGCGAGGGGGAGGGCGGCGGGATCTGGCCGGTGGCAGGTGTGTGGCGGCTCATTACGCTGGGGTGGTGATCGAGATGAGCCGGGCGGATTTCGAGGTCCTCGTGTCCGAGGCGCTGGACGAGGTGCCGCCGGAACTGGCGGCGCTGATCGACAACGTGGCCGTGTTCGTCGAGGACGACGCTCCGTCGAGCGATCCCCACCTGCTCGGCATCTACGAGGGCATCCCGCTGACCGAGCGCGGGCACTACTACGGCGGCGTGCTGCCGGACCGGATCACCATCTACCGGAACCCGATCCTGTCGATCTGCGACGCCGTCGAGGACGTCGTCGACGAGGTGCACGTCACAGTGGTGCACGAGATCGCGCATCACTTCGGCATCGGTGACGCCCGCCTGCACGAGCTCGGCTACGGCTGAGCAGCCATCAGGAGCTGTCGAAGAGTCGGCGCACCGAGGGGCTGACGCAGCAGCCGCGCGGAAGCGGCCGAGCATGCAGCCGTCGCTCAGGCGCGGCCGAGCGTGCAGGCGTCGGTCAGGAGCGGCCGAGCGTGCAGGCGTCGGTCAGGAGCGGCGGAAGAGGAGTCTCCATGGCATCAGGGCGGACTCGAGTTGCACCTTCAGGCTCATCTTGGAGGCGCCCCGGGTGCGCTCCTCGAAGCGGATCGGCACCTCGGCGATCCGGAACCCGCGCCGCACCGCGCGATAGTTCATCTCGACCTGGAACGAGTACCCGTTGCTCTCGATCGAACCGACGTCGATCGCCCGCAGCGTGTCCGCCTTCCACGCCTTGAAGCCGGCGGTCGCGTCCTTGACGTGGAGCCGCAGGATCGTGTTCACGTAGAAGTTCGCCCAGGCTGACAGTGCCCGGCGGTGCCAGGCCCACTCGGCCGCCGCGGAACCACCTTCGACGTACCGCGAGCCGATCACCACGGCCGCGTCCGTAGTACGGAGCGTGTCGACCATGATCGGGACCACCGAGGCCGGGTGGGACAGGTCCGCGTCCATCTGGATCACGATGTCGGCGTCCTCGGACAGCGCCCGGGCGATCCCGGCCACATAGGCGCGGCCGAGGCCGTTCTTCTCGGTCCGGTGCAGTACGCCGACCTGCTCCGGCGCCGCCTTGGCCAGCTCGTCGGCGACATCTCCGGTGCCGTCGGGGGAGTTGTCGTCGACCACCAGCATCTGTAGGCCGGGCAGCTGCAGGTCCGCTAGCAGGCCGGCCAGTACGGGCAGGTTGTCCCGCTCGTTGTAGGTCGGGACGACGATGACGATCTTGGAGGAGCTCACACCCATTGACTTTCTTCTTCGGGGACTCAGGACGCTATCGCATCAAGTGGTCTACGGTCGTGAGCCGGGACTGATGTCGCTACTACGGACACGACAGTGTGCCTCAGTTGTTCACGTAGTCGGTTTCACTGGCCCAGCGGTCGACCAGTTCGCTGATCAGATGCAGGGCGAGCACATGCATCTCCTGGATCCGGGCAGTTTCCTCAGCCGGTACTACGATCGCGAGGTCGGCGGCCAAGGCGAGCTCGGTGCCGCGGGTCGAGGTGAACGCGACCGAGCAGGCCCCCTTCGCCCGGGCCGCGGCGAGACCTTTCACCACTGTGGGGGAAGTGCCCGAGGTGCTGAACCCCACCACCATGTCCTGCTGCCGGACGAGCGCCTGGACCTGCCGGGCGAACACGTCGTCGTATGAGTAGTCGTTGGCGATGCAACTGACCACGGCGGCGTCGCCGACCAGCGCCACCGCCGGTAGGGGGCGGCGTTGCCGCAGATAGCGGCCGATCAGCTCGCCGACGAGGTGTTGGGCGTCGGCCGCGGAACCACCGTTGCCGTAGGTGTACAGCACTCCACCGTTTGCGAGGCGGCGGATCAGCTCGTCCGCGATGGCCTGGACCTGTGGCAACTGGCCCCGCATCGCGGCGGTCACCTCGGCGTGGCGGTTCAGGTGGGTGTCCAGGATCCGGTCGACCCAGAGCTCGGTCATTTCGTCGGCCTCCAGCCGCTCGGCGATCGCGGCATCCGCCGCGCACGCCAAACGGGATCACCGCTATGGCTCAGAAGGGCGTCAGCGCCTTGGCGCTGGTGGCATCGTTACCAGAGTCGACGACTCTTCGGCAGGTCCAAGGTCGACTTCGCGACCGTCAGGCCTTCGGTGCGGGACCTGTCGAGCCACGGACGATCAGCCGTGGCGCCACCCGGATGATCCGACGCCGGGCCGGCAACTCGTCGCGGATCCGCGCGAGCAGGAGCTGGGCGCAGCGGCGTCCCAGGTCGACTGTGTGCTGGTCGACCGTTGTCAGCGCCGGCTGGACCAGAGACATCCACGGCAGGTCGTCGTACGCGGCCAGGCTGATCTGCTTCGGGATCTTCACCCGCCGGTGCTTCAGCTCGGCCAATGCGCCCTGCGCCAGCACGTTGTTCGCGGAGATGATCGCCGTGACGTCGTGCTCGTTCAGCAGTCTCCGGGTGGTCAGCTGGGCCGCCTCCGCGTCGAAACTCGTGTAGGCGACGATGTCCTCGTCGACGTCGAGTCCGTTGTCCGCATGCGCCGCCCGAAACCCGGCCAGCCGGCCCGCACCGGTCGACCACTTGGTCTCGTCGATCAGCAGCCCGATCCGGGTGTGGCCGAGACCGATCAGGTGCTCGGTGAGTTCGCGGGCCCCGGCCTTGTTGTCGCTCAGCACCACGTCGCCGCCCGACCGGCCGAGCTCCCGGTCCGCACACACCACGTGGACCCCGTTGTCCTGCAGGACTCGCGGGCAGGCGGCCGTCACCGGTGTGACGATGACGCCCGGGACCCGCATCGCCAGCAGGGTCTCGGCCGCCCGCATCTCCTCGGCCGGATCGCCGTTGTCGTTCACCAGCACCATCTGGTACTCCGCCGCCCGCAACTCCTCCTCGATCCCCGCGGCCAGGTCCGCGTAGAACGGGTTGCGCAGGTCGGAGATCAGTACGCCGATCGACGTGGACGTGCGGCTCCGCAGGTTTCTGGCGTTGTGGTCCAGCACGTAGCCGATCTTCTCGGCCGCGGCCTGCACCCGCATCCGCACGTCCGGTGACGCATAACCCCGCGTGTGCAGGGCTCTGGACACCGTCGAAGGGGACACGCCAGCCTCACGCGCCACGTCCTGCACAGTGGGCCGCTTCATCGACACTCTCGGTGATGGTCTCGCTGCTTGCCGTTGCCCCCGACGGTTCATGCGCCGCAGTCTAAAGCGTTTTAGCCGTGCCTACCCGGTCGAAAACGTCGTGTCGACCTACTGGACGTCGATCGCGCGGACAGCCTCCTCGGCCGAGGAGAAGATCTGGAACTGGCCGCCGAGCCCGGTGATGGCCAGCGGGCGGTCCACCGGTCTGCCGACGCCGACCAGGGCCAGGTCGATGCCCTGCTGACCGGCCAGCTTCCTGGCCTCGACCAGGTTGCCGAGGCCGGCGGAACTGCAGAACGTGACCGCCGAGACGTCGATCAGGACCATGCGGGCGGGGGGCGCGACCGCGGCCTGGATCGCCTCGGAGGCGAAATGGGTGGTGGCGATGTCGATCTCGCCGGACAACCGAACGAGCAGCACACCAGGCTGCAGCTCTTCGGTGACGGCGTCGAATGTGGTCTTGATCATCTCGCCGTCCTGGGACTCGGGCTGGCTCACGGCGGTCTCTCCCCCGGGCAGCTCCGTGAACGCCGGTCGGTCCTGGCGTGGTGGATAACGGCCCTGTGGGTAACCGTATGCCCGAACGCTCCGAGGTCACAACGGTTCTACCGGCAGTGACCTCGGAGCGTGATGTAAGCGCTTAGCTTTGCCTAGCCTGTTTCGGTCGGGATCTCAGCCCCAGAAGGCGGGTTGGGTCTGGACGTTGAGTTCCTTCAGCTTCACCCGGTTGGCCGGATCGGTGCGGCGGTCGGAGATCTTGAAGACGTCGAACGCCTTCACCGACTCGGTGCCGTAGATCGCGCCGTTGTAGTAATAGACGGACCAGTAGCCGCCGAAGGACGCCGGCTCGATCGGCGGGCGGTCGAAGTACCCGATCTCCTTCGGGTGCGCGGAGTCGGTGAAGTCCCAGACCGAGAAGCCGCCCTGGTACCACGCCTGCACCATGATGTCGCGGCCCTTGACCGGGATCAGCGAGCCGTTGTGGGAGACGCAGTTCTCCTCGACAGCCTGGTGCCGCGGGATCTTGTAGTAGCTGCGGAAGATCATCTTCTTCTTCTTGATGTCGAAGACCGCCGTGGCGCCCTTGTTCGGGCCGACCTCGGTGTTGCACTCGGCCGCGCCGCCACCGCCCAGCTCGTCCATGAAGACGACCTTGGTGCCGTCGCCGTTGAAGGTCGCGCCGTGCCAGAAGGAGAAGTTCGTCGTGTCCCGGACCCGGTCGATCACCCTGGGGGCGGCCGGCTTGGAGATGTCGAGCAGGATGCCGTCACCCATGCAGGCCCCCGCGGCGATGTTCTTCGCAGGGAAAGCGGTGATGTCGTGGCAGCCGCTGGTCGCGGAACCGGTCGGGCTGCCGGGGAAACCACCGTCCGGGAACAGCACCGGCGAGGCGACCACCGCTGCCTGCTCGGGGTTGCGCAGCGGCACCTTGATGATGTCGATGCGGTCGTTCGGCGGCTGGCAGTCCGGGTACTCCGCCCTCGGGTTGTACGAGGAGTTGTAGATGTAGACGGACCGCTTTCCCTTGTCCGGGATCAGGGTGTGCGTGTGCGAACCGCACTTGGTCTCGACGGCAGCGACGTACCGGGGATTCTTCGGGTCCTTGACGTCGAAGATCTTGATGCCCTCCCACGACTCCTTGAGCGTCGCCGACTGCGCGATGCTCGTGCAGGAGCTGTCAGTGCGGGAGGAGTCGGTACTGAGGAACAGCAGACCGTCGTAGATGCTGACGTCGTTCTGACTGCCCGGGCAGGAGACCTGGCTGATCAGCGCCGGTTTCGCCGGGTTGGCGATGTTGTAGATGGCGAACCCGGAGTAGTTGCCGACGTACGCCAGCTTGCCGGCGAAGGCGATGTCCGTGTTCACCCCGTCGGTCAGCGGGCCGCTCATCGGGGCGCTGGCGAGGTGCGTGATGTTGTCACTCTTGGTGGCACCGGTGTCCGGTGGCGTCGGCGAGTCGGCACTGGCGACGCCCGCGGCTCCGGAGAGCGCGGCGACCAGGCTGACTGCCAGGGTGAGACGGGCGAGCGAGCGGGGGCGGCCGATGCGCATGCCTTGGGTCCCTTCTTTTGTTGCCAGTGAATCGATTGCCTCAGGGTAAGCGTGATAGACACTGTGCGGAAGTGATTTGACACAAGGAGTGAGGCCTGTGACTCGTCTACGCCGGCTGCCCGCTGTCCTGCCAGCTCTCTTGTTGCTGGGTGTTGTCGGCTGCAGCAGCTCCGAGCCGGCCGCCGCGCCCGCGCCGTCTTCCACGGTGCCGGTGATCGTGCCGGGGACGCCAGGTGGCCCGAACCAGACGCTCGCCGCGCTGCCCAGCGCTTCGGCCACGGTGGATCCCGATGACGTGAAGTTTCTGGGCGACATGATGGTCCACCACACGCAGGCAGTGCAGATGACGGAGCGGGCGAAGACCGCCGCGGTGAACCCGAAGGTGAAGGCGCTGGCCGAGCGGATCCGGGTCGGTCAGCAGCCCGAGATCGAGGCGATGCGGCAGATGCTGACCGCCCGCGGCCAGACCCCGCCCAACCTCGAGCACGTCGAGCACATGGACCACAGCGCCATGCCCGGGATGGCGACCCCGGCGCAGCTGACCCAGCTGGGGAGTGCGACCGGCAAGCCGTTCGACACCCTGTTCCTGACCCTGATGATCAAGCATCATGAGGGCGCGGTGACGATGAGTGGCGAGCAGGAGAAGAACGGTGCCGACATCCGGGTCGGCGAGCTGGCCCAGGAGGTCACCGTCACCCAGACAAAGGAGATCGCCACCATGCGCCAGCTACTGAAGGACCTCTGAGTCATGGGTCAGCTCGAGGGCAGAGCGGCGCTGGTCACCGGCGGCTCTCGCGGCATCGGCGCGGCGATCGTCCGCCGTCTGGCCGCTGACGGCGCCGCGTTGACGTTCACCTACGCCAGCAACTCGGAGGCCGCGGACGAGGTCGTCGCCGCGGTCAAGGAGTCTGGTGGTCAGGCCGTCGCGGTTCAGGCCGATCAGGCGGACATCTCAGTCCTACCGGAGCTTTTCGCAACCGCGTCAGAGCCGACTGGCCACCTGGACATCCTCGTCTGCAATGCGGCCAGCGCCTTGGTAACCCCGATCGCCGACGTCACCGAGGCGGCGTACGACGAACTGATGGCCACCAACCTCAAGGGCCCGTTCTTCGCGATCCAGAAGGCAGGCGAGGTCCTTGCCGACGGCGGCAGGATCATCGCGCTCTCCACCTTGAACACCGCCATGCCAGCCCCGGGCATCTCCCTGTACGCCGGAAGCAAGGGCGCGCTGGAGCAGTTCGCCAAGGTCGCGTCCCGCGAGTACGGCGGCCGCGGCATCACGGTCAACACCGTTTCGCCCGGCGCCACCGACACCGACATGTTCCGCGAGTCCAACGAGGAGTCGGTGGCCGGGATGTTGGTCGGGATGACAGCCCTCGGGCGGGTTGGGCAACCGGCCGATATCGCGGACGTGGTCGCGTTCCTCGCCGGCCCGGACAGTCGCTGGATCACCGGCCAGAACCTCCGGGTCACCGGAGGGTTGCTGATCTGAGTACGGTCGACGACCTGCTGAAGGAAATCGACGCTGCGGCAGACCCCGCGGTCGCCGAGGTACTGAGCCCTACTTCCAACTGAAGCCCGGCGGCTACGGCGAGGGCGACCAGATGATCGGCGTCAAGCTCTCTACCTTGCGCGGCATCATCAAGCCCTACATCCGCGCTGGGCTTGAATTGGCGTCCCTCGAGGCAGCACTCCACAGCCCCGTCCACGAACACCGCCTGGCAATCCTCTGCGTACTCGCCGACCGCGCGACCCTGGCCGGCAAGCCCCGTACTGCGAACCCGTCCGAGCGGGCCGCGATCCACGAGCTCTACGTCCGTAACACCGCATCCATCAACAACTGGGATCTCGTCGACTGCAGCGCCCCTCAGATCGTCGGCGCCTACCTCGCGGACAAACCCCGAGACACCCTCTACACGTTGATCGCTTCACCAAACTTGTGGGAACGCCGGATCGCCCTCGTCGCGACGTACGGCCTGATCACCCTCGGCCAAACCGCCGACATCTACGCCCTCGCCGCCCTGGTCCTCGACGACCGCGAAGACCTGATCCACAAAGCCGCCGGCTGGATGCTCCGAGAAGCAGGCAAACGCGTCGACGAACCAGACCTGCTGACCTTCCTCAACAACCACGCCCCCGCCATGCCCCGCACCATGCTCCGCTACGCCATAGAACGCCTCCCACCCAAAACCCGATCCCACTACCTAGCCCTCCCACGAACTCTGCATCCCTAGTGAAATTGTTGTGTTCGGGGGTTGGTTTGTTCGGTACGGTCGCGGGGTTGTTTTGCTGGGTGTGGCTGCCCGGCGGTTTCTAGGCTGAGAGCGGGTTTGTTCATGGCGTGTCGTATTAGTGAGCTGGTGCTCGGTTGCCGTGAGCCGGAGGTGCTGGCGCGGTTCTGGTGCGAGGTGCTGGACTTCGTCGTGCTCGATCGTGAGGAGGACGGCACGCTGGAGATCGGGCCGCGCGAAGGGTTCGGCGGTCCGCAGCCGACGATCATCCTCAGTCGCCAGGATGAGCCCGAGGAGGGGAAATCCCGGCTGCACATCGACGTCAACGCCACTGACCGCGATCAGGACGCCGAGCTCGAACGCCTCCTGGGCCTCGGTGCGCGCCCGGCTGACATCGGCCAGACAGGCGAGGAGGGGTGGCATGTCCTCGTCGACCCCGAAGGCAACGAGTTCTGCCTGCTCAAGAGGCGCCTCGACCCACTCTGAGGTTCGCCTTCGCCGTGACGGCTGAGGTCTTCACAGACAGCGAGGGGGTGGGTACTCTCTGGCAAAGGTGAAGGTTGCTCAGCTTTGGGAGAGCTATGGGGCGTCGGTCGCTGGTCGGGTTGGTTGCGGTTGCGCTGGCTGCTGTTGGTGGGGTGGGGGGCGTTGGGGTTGCGACTGCCGGCGCCGCGGCGCCGTACCTGGTGGGTAGCCGAACTTCGGATGTCACCGGGCCCGCGGCTGAGAACGGGATGATGGGGTATTCGAAGTTCGGGCAGAGCACGACCGGGATCCATCAGCGGTTGCGGTCTCGGGCCTATGTGGTGGTGGATCAGGGGAGTGGGTCGCGGGTCGCGTATGTGAATGCGGACCTGGGGATGATCTTCCAGGCGCAGCGGGATGCCGTGCTGGCCAAACTGCAGAGCCGGTACGGCGCGCTGTACAACGAGCGGAACGCGTTGTTGTCGGCGACTCACACGCACTCCGGGCCGGGTGGGCAGTCGCACAATCTGGCTTACAACCTGTCGATCCTCGGGTTCCAGAAGCAGGCGTTCGACGCGACGGTGGATGGGATCGTGGAGTCGGTCGTCGAGGCGCACGAGGACCTTGCCCCGGGCTCCATCAGTCTCGGGCGGAGTCAGCTCACCAATGCCAGCGTGAATCGTTCCCAGGTCGCGTTCGAGCAGAACCCTGCGGCGGACAAGGCCGCCTTCCCACAGGCGATCGATCCGGCCGTCACCGTACTGCGCTTCCAGCAGGGCGGGAACGACATCGGCGCGATCAACTGGTTCGCCACCCACGCGACTTCGATCACGAACGAGAACACGTTGATCAGTCCCGACAACAAGGGCTACGCGGCCTACCGGTGGGAACACGATCTCAAGGGAGTTCGCTACCTCGACCAGAGCGAGGGTTTTGTTGCCGCATTCCCCAATACCAACGCGGGCGACATGTCGCCGAACCTCAACCTGCAGCCGGGATCCGGGCCGACGGAAGACCCGGTGGAGAACTCCAAGATCATCGGCCAGCGCCAGTTGTCGGCCGCCGAGCAGGCGTATAACGGGCCGCAGGCAACAATCACCGGCGGCATCGACGCCCGGATGCGGTTTGTCGACATGTCGGCCGTCCAGATCGCTCCTGCCTACACACCGGATGGTCAGCCGCACCGCACCTGCCCCGGGGTGGTCGGCGTGTCCACCTTGGCCGGCAGTGTGGAAGACGGCCCGGGCATCGCGATCATCCCGGAGGGCGTGACGAATCCGTTCTTCGAGCTGCTCAAGCCGTTGAACGTCGACGTGCCGCCGTGGCTGATCAGTTGTCAGTCGCCGAAGGCGCCGGCGGTTCCGACCGGGTTGCTCCAGGCAACACCTGAGATCGTGCCGATCCAGTTGGTCAAGCTCGGGCAGTTCCACCTGGTCGCGGTTCCGGGTGAGGTGACGATCGTGGCCGGCCTGCGACTTCGCCGTACGGTGGCCCAAGAGCTCGGCGTACCGATCGAGAATGTGTTGATCCAGGGATATGCCAACGCCTACAGCCAGTATCTGACCACGCCCGAGGAGTACCAGCTCCAGCAGTACGAAGGCGGCTCCACCTTGTTCGGGAAGTACACGCTCCCGGCATATCAGCAGGAGTTCGCCAACATCGCCAAGGCGATGAAAGCCGGTACTGCGGTAGCCGCCGGAACGCATCCCCCGAAGCCCGGTACTGCGGAACTCAACCTGCAGACGGGAGTCGTGTTCGACAGTCCGCCGTTGTTCAAGTCGTTCGGCCAGTTGCTGACGGATGCGGCCTCGTCGTACCAGGCGGGCCAGACCGTCCAGGTCGAGTTCGTCACCGGGCATCCGAAGAACAACCTGCACCGCAACGGCACGTTCCTCGAGGTCCAGAAGCTCAACGGGGGCCAATGGCAACGAGTCGCGGACGATGGGGACTGGGACACGACCTACCGTTGGGCCCGGACCGGACTGGCCGACTCCAAGGCCACCATCACCTGGAAAGCCGGTGCCCCGGGCACCTACCGGATCGTCCACCACGGGGACTCGAAAGCGTTGAACGGCGCGATCACCCCGTTCACCGGGACCTCGCGAACGTTCACCGTTTCCTAGTCGACGACAGCGGCGGTGCCTCCAGGGCGCAATGACGGTGGTGCTCGACCGGCTCGCGGACGACCGGCTGCGGTTCGGCGAGAGTGAACCACGCGAGCACGCTCCCGGCGGCGGCGAGAGCGGCCGAGATCCACATCGCCGTCTGGAAGCCATTGCTGAAGGCAACGGGATCCCGGTAGGAGTCGCCGGTGATCCCGGCCGCCAGTGGGATCGCGGCGACTGCCATCAGTTGCGCCGACCGCGCGACGGCGTTGTTCACACCCGACGCGATTCCGGCGTGGTGATCCTCGACCGAGGACAGCACCGTCGCGGTCAGCGGGGCGACCGTGCACACCAGCCCGAGGCCCAGCACGATGACAGCCGGCAGTACTGCGCTGACGTACCCCGCGCCAGGCTCGATCCGCAGCATCAACAGGAAGCCGGCAGCTAAGAGCAACGGGCCGATCGTCATCGGCAACCGGGGTCCGATCCGTTCGGACAGGCCGCCCGCGTAGCCCGACAGCGTCAGCATCAGCACGGTCATCGGCAACAGAGCCGCGCCCGACCAGAGCGCGTCGTAGCCGAGTGCCGTCTGCAGGTAGACGACCAGCAGGAAGGTCGCAGTACCCAGTGCGCCGTACACGACGACTGTGACCAGGTTGGCGCCGGTGAAGCGCATGTTGGCGAAGATCCCCGGCGGCAGCATCGGGTGCGAGCTACGGCGCTCGACCTCCACGAACACCGCCAAAGCAAGAACTCCAACAGCCAGGGCGACCTGGACGAGCGCGTCGCCGAAGCCGCGATCTCCAGCACTGATCAAGCCGTATGTCAGTCCCGCCAACCCAACAGTGGCGAGGACGGCTCCAGCGACGTCCAGTTTGCCGGTGGTCTCCTCGTCGCGGGTCTCGGGAATGTGCCGCAGCGTCACCAGCACGGTGGCGAGGGCGAGGGGGATGTTGATCAGGAAGATCAACCGCCACGAGCCGCTGTCCACCAGCCAGCCGCCGACGAACGGACCGATCGCCGCGGCGACGGACGTGAGACCGGACCAGGCACCGACCGCTTTGCCCCGGTCGGAATGCCGGAAGCTCGTCTGCAGGATCGCCAGACTGCCTGGAGTGAGCAGCGCACCGCCGATGCCTTGCAGCACCCGCCCGGCGATCATCACCTCGAGATTCGGCGCCGCCGCGCAGACAACCGAGGCGACCGCGAACCAGACCACGCCGACGACGAACAACCGCCGCCGGCCCAGCCGGTCGCCGAGCGAACCGCTGAGCAGGATCAGCGAGGCCAGCATCAGCATGTAGCCGTTGACGATCCACTGCAGCCCGGCGATGTCGGCGTTGAGGTCCTCGCCCATGGCCGGCAGCGCGACGTTCACCACGGTGCCGTCCAGGAAGGCCATTCCCGAGCCCAGCGCCGTGGCCGCGAGCACCCACCTGGCCCGCGCCGTACCGAAGGCGATCCGATCGCTGTTCTCAGGCTCCGCGTCGACCATGAGGACAGCCTAGGGGCGACCGGCCGATCAGGGCTGCAGCGGAAGGTTCAGTTGCAGTACTGCGAGCGCCTGGGCGGCCGGGATTCCCTGCTGGATCCCCAGCCCGGGTGGTTCGCCGACCGCGCAGCGGGTCTCCTGGAGTCGCGGGCAGACCACGTTGAGCAGTCCGCCACCGGACACCGCCAGGTTGGTGGGCAGCGTGTCGTCGGTGTCCGCGGCGAGAGGGCTGATCGCGGCTGAAGCTCGCCTGGCCTTGGAATGCAGTCTGCTGACACTCGATCCGGTCAGGCGATAGGTCAGCTTGAGCTTGGTGGCGGACGTGACCAGCGGGAGATCCCGGGCCTTGTTCACCTCGGTCTGGTCCAGCGAGACCGGCTGCCCGTCCGCGACCACTTGCAGGTTCGTCGCCTTCGGAGCGGTCCGGATCATCATCCCCTGCAGGCGTTCGCCCGATTCCGGCGGCCGAAGTTGCACGATGCTCGTCGCGCCGCGCAGCAGGATGTCCTCGGTGATGTCGAAGCTTCCGTCACCGCGCGGTACGGCGGTGAGGTGGATCCCCGGCGCGGTCTGGCCCGGGCCCTCGGCCGTGGGTGGTGGTTGGACGGCTACTGCGGGCTCGCTGCTGAGGAGGCCGGGGCTCGGCGGCGTCGGTGCCGCCAGTTCGGCGGAACAGGACGTGGCTGTGCTCAGCCCCAGTGCCAGCGCGCCGATCGCCAGCACCCGGCTTCCGCTTCCCGTGCGTCGTCCGGACATGGATCATCGCCCCCAAGAGACCCGGCCACTTCCTCTGGTGGCCGGACCGACTTCCGCATACGATACGCCGAAATTATGTTTCGTGAGCAGAATTCAAAAGGGTAATTCCGAGGGGGGCAAAATGCGAGGACAGAGCGTATCCGGGCAAATTCGAACAGTCGCCGAGGGGGTTCGGGCTGGTATTTCGAGAATGTCAGGTCCGAATTATCGCAGGGTCATTCCGCTGCTGCTGGCGGTGACGGTCGCCGGCCTGTCGGCATCGGTCGCGGTGCCGGCTGATGCCGCCGGCAACGGGGTGCTGAACATCGTCCAGGGCCTGCCCGGCCGGACGCTCGACATCACTGTCGACGGCCGCACCGTGGGGACCGGGGTCCAGGCGGCCAAGATCGTCGAAGGCGTGAAAGTGGCGGCCGGGCAGCGCCGGCTGACCGCCAAGGAGGGCGGGAAGGTCGTGATCGACCGGCAGGTCTCGGTGGGTGCCGGCAGCAACCTCGACGTCGTCATCCATCGGCCGGCCTCGCCCACCGCGGGTCCGGTGATCACCACCTACACGAACAAGTTGACTGCCGTAGCGGCGGACAAGGCGTCCGTCCGGGTCGCGCACACGGCAGCGGTCGGGCCGGCGGATATCCGGGTGAACGGCAAAGTGATGTTCGCGAACGTGGCGAATGGTGAATCACTCGACGTAGTCGTTCCGGCTGGAACATACTCGGTCGACATCGTGCCGACCGGCGCGAGTTCACCTGTTGTTCTCGGCCCGTTGCCATTGCAGGTCAAGGCCGGTCTTCTGTACCGCGTTTTCGCGGTAGGGGAACCGAACTCGAAGACGATGACCGTCGCCGTGGCGACGATCAAGTTGCCGACGACGGGGACGGGCAAGCCGGACCTGGTGAACACCGGGACCGGAGGTCAGGCCGCCGGGATGATGGAGTCCCGGCCGTCCCTTCTTCCGTTGGTCGCGTTCCTGGCTGTTGGCGCCCTGCTGCTGACGGTGCGGAAGGCGGCACGTCGCTGAAGAAGTGTTTGCTCGGACTGCTGTTGTTCTGCGTGACCCTGGAGGGGTGTGCCGCGCAGGTTGGTACAGCGGCCTCGAGTTCAGAGGCGGGGGGTGGCGCTGCCGGACAGGCAGCGCCGCCGTCCGCAGGACCTACTGCGCCCGCGGGCGCGGTACCCCCGGGCCGGGTCGGTACTCCGGCCGCGAGCCAGCGGGTTCGCTTCATCCCGACCGAGGTCGTCCTGCCTGGTGGTGCGCACGCGCCGGTGCTTCCGGCGAGCACGGTGAACGGGCAGCTGGTCGTGCCCGAAAAGGTCGAGCGAGTCGGCTGGTGGGATGGCGGTGCACAGGCGGGTGATCCCTTCGGAGCGGCGGTTCTGGCCGGCCATGTGGACTCGGCTCAGGAGGGGATCGGCTTCTTCGTGCGCCTGCGGCGGGTCAAGCCGGGCGAGACCGTCGTACTGCGCGGCGCCGGCCACACCGCGTCGTACCGGGTGAGTTCGGTGGAATCCGTGCCGAAGGACGCACTCGCGACGACAAGCGGCGCCTTCGACCAGACCGTTGATCATCGACTGGTGCTGATCACCTGCACCGGCGCGTACGACGCGGCGAAGGGTGGTTATGAGCAGAACCTGGTCGTGACTGCTCAGCCAGTCGGACTGGCGAGGTAGAGCTAGGCCTACCTCGCGAGGGGGCTTCGCTCCCTGGCCGCTTGGTCGCTGCCCGGCGAGGGTTGTCGGCATGGACTCTCAGACGTTCCGTCCCACTCGCCGACTGCTCGTCGCGGTCGGTGTCGCCGCCGGACTGGTCGCGGCCCCACTCTCCGCGCCGCTGGCGGCCACCGCTGCCGCGTCGACGGACGGTATCTGGCAGACCGACGGCTACGGCACGATTGTTGCCGTTGACAACGGTAAGGCCCAGCTCTACCAGACCACCAGCATCAGTTGCACGCCGGCCGCCGTCTACATCCAGGATGGCGACCGATTCACTGCTGACGAGCAACAACCCTTCACTCTGAAGGTCCATCGGGACCGTGCGGTGATGCATGCCGAGGGCAATGTCGGGGAGAAGCAGTTGCGGCGGTTGGCGAAGCTTCCAAAGAACTGCACAGTGCCGGGTGTGACCGGGCCGCTCGCGGTCTTCGACCAGTTCTGGACCACCTTTGACGAGAATTACCCGTTCTTCGGGGCCAAAGGCATCGACTGGAACGCGGCCCGCGCGCAGTACCGGCCGTTGGTGAAGCCGGGGATGTCCGAGGAGGCGCTGCTCGAGTTGCTGGGTGCCATGATCAAGCCGCTGGGCGACGCACACACCGCCATCCGTACTCCGGACGGCGAGATGTTCCAAGGCGTGCGGCCCGGGACCACCTTCCCGGACGAGCACCTCGAGGCGAAGATCCGCCCGTACATCGAGGACGTCGCGCTCAAGGGTGCGAAGTTCACGTCGTACGCCAACAACCGGATCGGGTACGCCGAACTGCCCGGCGGCATCGGCTATCTGCGGGTGATCTCGTTCTTCGGCTACCTCAACGACTTCCCGGACTACACCATCGATCGGGCGGAGCTCGATCGCACCCTCGACACGATCCTGGCGAAGAAGCCGCGCAAGCTGATCGTCGACCTGCGACTCAACGGCGGCGGCTCGGACCAACTCGGCCTCGACCTCGCGTCGCGGCTCACCGGTCGCCCGTACTTCGCCTACTTCAAGCGCGCCCGCAACGACCCGCGGAACCCGTCCGCCTTCACCGCCCCACAACCCCTGTTCGTCCAGCCCAGCAAGCGCAGCTCGTACTCCGGTCCGATGGTCCTGCTGACGGGTGGTTCGCAGATGAGTGCCGGCGAGACCTTCACCCTGGCGATGATGAACCGCACGCCCAGACCGGTCCGGATCGGTGAGAACACCCAGGGCGTCTTCTCCGACGTCCTCCAGCGCACTCTCCCCAACGGCTGGGAGTTCATCGTCCCCAACGAGGAATTCAGGACCCTGACCTGGAAGTCCTTCGACGGCCCCGGCATCCCGCCTGACATCCGTCGCCCCGTCTTCACCCCCGAACACCTCGCCACCCGCCAGGACCCCGCCTTCGCCGAAGCCGTCACCCACCTGAGCAGCTAGCGTCCGAAGAACTGGCGGGACGTCCCGCCAGTTCTTCGGACGTTGCGGGTGGGTGGGGACGCTAGGGTCGGGGGTTATGGCTAGGTATTTCGATGTGCATCCGGAGAATCCGCAGAAGCGGGCTGTCGGGCAGGTGGTGGACCTGGTTCGCGAGGGTGGGTTGATCGCGTATCCGACGGACTCCTGTTTCGCACTCGGGTGCCAGTTGGGGAACCGGGAGGGGATCGACCGGATTCGCGCGATCCGGCACCTGGACGATCGGCACCACTTCACGCTGGTCTGTCAGGACTTCGCGCAGCTCGGGCAGTTCGTGCACATCAGCAATGCGGTGTTCCGGTCGATCAAGGCGGCAACTCCCGGGAGCTACACGTTCATCCTGCCGGCGACCAAGGAAGTTCCGCGGCGGCTACTGCATCCCAAGAAGAAGACGGTCGGGGTGCGGATTCCTGATCACGTGGTCGCGCGGGCGTTGGTCGAGGAGCTGGGCGAGCCCTTGCTGTCGAGCACATTGCTGCTGCCGGACGAGGAAGAGCCGATGACGCAGGGGTGGGAGATCAAGGAACTGCTCGACCACCAGGTGGATGCGGTGATCGACTCCGGCGACTGCGGCACCGAACCGACCACGGTGATCGACTTCTCCGAAGACTTCCCCGCAATAGTCCGCCGCGGCGCCGGCGACCCCACCCCCTTCGAGTAAGCCTGAGGGGTTGCGGTTGGGAAATATGTGGCTGAAAGTTGCCGCGAGAGGTTAGTGATTGTCAGAGCTGAACCGTTCACCGCCCTGAATGGAGACAAGCGATGAGAAGACTCGGCCCGGCCGTCCTCGCGGTACTGCTGTTGATCGGCCTCACGCCCAGTACTGCGCAGGCCTACGCGAACGCCTTCTTCCCGACCCAGAGCACCGGCAACCGCGGTGCCGACGTGCTCGCGATCCAGTACCTGCTGCAGCACCACGGTCAGTCCGCCCCGGCCGACGGCGTCTTCGGCGCGTCCACGGTCGCCGCTGCCAAGGCTTTCCAGACCGCCAAGGGGCTCGGCTCGGACGGCATTGTCGGACCACAGACTTGGGGCGCCCTCGTTCCCACGATCAGCTCCGGCGCCGCCGGCGCCGCAGTACGGGCTCTGCAGGTCGAGTTGAACGCCAAGCGCCGCCTCAGCCTCCCCGTCGACGGAGTCTTCAGTACCGCGGTACGCGACGCCGTCATCGCCTTCCAATCGCACGCGGGCATCGGCGCGGACGGCATCGTCGGGCCGGTCACGTGGCGCAACCTCGCCTGGCACTACGACTACCCCGACTTCGCCGCGAACCTGTGTGACCAGGACCCCGACGGCAACGGCACGGCCGCCAACTGGGCAACCTCAGCTGCCGCCGCCCAACTCGAACAAGCCGCCCGCTCCTTCGCGGGGACAAGCCAGGGCAAGGTCCCGTACGGCGATGCCGGGTTCGAGCACGGCGGTGATATCCCCGGTCACGGCAGTCACGAGGTCGGCCTCGACATCGACATCTGGCCGATCCGCACCGACAGCGCGCAATGCACGGCAGGCCGCATCACCTGGCAGTCCGCCACGTACGACCGGGCCGCGACCCGGCAACTCGTCCAGGCGATCCGGGCTGCGGCACCAGGGCACGTACGGCTCGTCTTCTTCAACGACCCGGTCCTGATCAACGAGGGCCTCACCACCCAGTGGGAAGCACACGACAACCACCTCCACGTCCGCTTCTGTGAGGTAGTCCACCCGAACAGCCTGTACACCTGCTGACAAACTGGCGCAGTGACCACACTGGACCTGACTCCCGATGAACTGCTCACCACTACTCGTACTGTCCGGAAGCGGTTGGATCTGGACAGGCCGGTGCCGCTGGAGTTGATCCGCGAGTGCATCGAGATCGCGCTGCAGGCTCCCTCCGGTAGTAACCGGCAGACGTGGCACTGGCTGGTGATCACCGACGCGGACAAGCGGGCCGAGGTCGGCGAGTACTACCAGCGCTCGGTCGCGCAGTACCTGGACTCCTCGGGCGCGGCCGGGCGGCTGTATGCCGATGACCCGAACCGGGCGCCGGTTCAGCGGCGGGTCGGGTCGAGCGTGGAGTACCTCGGCGAACGGATGGGCCAGGTGCCGGTCCTGGTGCTTCCCTGCATCCGGTCGAAGTCGCTGCCTACGGGCAACCAGGGCGGCTTCTGGGGTTCGATCCTGCCGGGGGCGTGGAGCTACATGCTCGCGGCCCGGGCTCGCGCGCTCGGAACCGCCTGGACCACCTTGCATCTCCAGTACGAGAAGGAGATCTCGGAGGTCCTCGGTCTGCCGGACGACGTCCACCAAGCGGTGCTCATCCCGACGGCGTACACGATCGGCACGGACTTCAAGCCGGCTGCTCGGCAGCCCCTGGACGAGGTCCTTCATCTCAACACCTGGTAAGACAGCCCTTGGCTAACGAGCAAAAGAGGTTTAGCTTGTTAGTCGAGGGGGTGATGACGGATGGACTACGAGCCAGAGTTGATCGGCGGGCACCTGAGCCTCGACCTGCTCAACACGGTTGCCTGGCGCCTGGACGACGAGCGCCGGATCGACCGGATCGCGGATCCCACCGGGCTCAGCACCTGGCTGTCCGCGACTGGGTTGCCACAGTCCAAGGACTTCCAGCGAATCGCGAGAGCCCGCGAGGCGGCGTACTGCGTGCTCCAACCGATCGCGATCGGCGCAGTACCGGAAGCCCGCGATGTGCAAGCTTTGCGCAAGGTGATGGTCGACGCGATTTCCCGGGCCGAACTCGTGCGGGTCAGCCCGCTCGAGTGGCACGCGGACGATCCGGCGATCGCCGTGGCTCTCGCGGTGTGGCGATTGCTCGAGGACGAGGATCTCAGCAGGTTGCGGCAATGCCAGGACGATGCGTGCGGCTGGCTGTTCCTGGATCGCAGCAAGAACGGTTCGCGGCGGTGGTGCAGTTCGGCTGACTGTGGCAACCGCGCCCGGGCCAAGCGGCACTACCAGCGCCTTCACTCCGCATGAGAAGAGAAGCCTTCGTCGACGGGATGAAACTCGGCGCGGGCCCCGGCAGCGCTGCTTTCGTGCTGGCGTTGAGCTTCGGCGCGGAGGCGGAGGCGCGCGGGTGGGGGTTCGGCCTGCCGGTGCTGTTCTCGATGTTCGCGTTCTCCGGTTCGGCTCAGTTCACCTTGCTGACCACGCTGGCCAGCGGGTCCGCGCTCGCCGCGATCACTGCGGCCATCCTGATCAACGCCCGTTACCTGGTGATGAGCGTTGCCCTGAACAACAGTCTTCGCGGCGGCCGGCTCTTCCGTGCGTTGCAGGCGCAGGCGTTGGTCGATGCTTCGTTCGTCGTTGCCCACCGCAACGATGGCGGGTACGACGTGGCGCGGCTGATCGGGGCGAGTGTGCCGCAGTGGCTCTTCTGGGTGAGCGGCACCGCGATCGGCGCGCTGACCTCACCATCACCGGACCTGATGCACACGCTCGGCCTCGACGTCACGTTCCCCGCCTTCTTCCTCATCCTGGCGTTGGACGAACTCCGGCGATCGTCCCGAGCGACCGTGGCGGCTCTCCTCGGTGCGGTGATCGCGGCCGCGCTACTGCTCGTGACCAGTCCTGGTTATGCCCTGCTCGGAGCCACGGCGGCCGCGCTCATCGGAGTACTGCCTGAGAAGGAGGAAACGGCATGAGGGTCTGGCTTTCCGTCCTGGCGGTGACGGTCATCAGTTGGCTGATGAAGGCGAGTGCGCCGCTGATCATCGGTCAACGGAAGCTGCCGCCCGCTGCGATCAGGATGACCGCGCTGATGGCACCCGCGCTGCTGGCCGGCTTGATCGTGACGGAGCTAGGCGGCAAGGAACTGGACTGGACGCAGCTGGCCGGCGTCGGTGCGGCGGGCGTACTGAGCCTGGCCAAGGTGCCGATGTTGGTGGCGGTCGCGGCGGCGATCGTCGTGACCGCGGTGCTCAGGCTGACGGTTTCGTAGCCGCCATCTCTTCGATGGTCAGGCCGCTGAGGACGGATTGCGGTTCCTCGGCAGTGAGGTCCACGTCAGCATCGGCCGCGGCGTCACGCACTTTGACTAGCAGCCAATCTCGCTCAGTACGCGTGAAAGCCCAAGCCCCGGTCAGTTTGGTCCCGTGCAGGCTGAACTTGAGGTGACCCCGCTCGATTGCCTGAGCAGGTTCGATCAGGCGACGGCTCTTGTCCAGCGTGAGATTGGTGTAGGTGCCCGCGTCCCAGACGATCACAGCGCCACTGCCGTACTTGCTGTCGGCGATGACGCCCTCGTACCCGGCGTACTCGATCGAGTGATCGTCGGTAGGCACGGCCAGCCGCTTGACCGAGGGGTCGAGCGACGGGCCGCGTGGTACCGCCCAGGACTTGAGCACACCATCGACCTCGAGCCTGACGTCGTAGTGCAGTCTGCGCGCGTCATGCAGCTGCACCACGAAGATCGGTGCCTCAGGCATCTAGTCCTCCGCAGGTGGTCCACGTCAGTGTATGACGGGGACCACCTGCGAGGAGGTTCAGGCCGCGGCGGCGGTGGGGGGTTCGATCTGGTCGCGCAGGCGATCCAGGATGCCGCGGAGCAGGCGGGAGACCTGCATCTGGCTGACGCCGATCTCGGCGCCGATGTCAGCCTGGGTGTGACCCTCGATGAAGCGCAGCTCGAGGATCTTGCGTTCGCGCGGCGCCAGGTCGTTCAGCACCGGTTCCAGCACCGCGACCGCCTCGGTCCGCTCGAAGGCGGAATCCTCCTCGTCGGCGATCGTGTCGGCGAGGTTCGCGGTGGAGTCGCCGTCGACCGGGCGATCCAGTGAGAGCACGGAGAAACAGCCGTCCGCCGCGATCGCGTCCTCGACCTCGCAGACCCGGCTGCCGATCGCGGCGGCCAGCTCCTCGAGGGTCGGATCACGTTGCAGATCCTGCACGAGTTGCGGTCGCACCGCGGCGATGGATCCCTGCAGTTCTTGGAGTCTGCGCGGAATCCGGACGGTCCACGAGCAATCCCTGAAGTACCGTTTCACTTCGCCGCGGATGGTCGGTACGGCGTACGCGAGGAACGGTGTCTCGCTCTCGGTGCGGTAGCTGCGGGCGGCCTTGACCAGCCCGAGATAGGCGACCTGATCCAGGTCGTCGGATTCGACGCCGCGGCCGCGGAAGCGGCTGGCGATGCTGTGGGCGATGCCCAGGTTGAGTTGGATGGCTTCGTCCAGCAACGACTGCCGGACTCCCTCATCGATGGTGGTGGCCCGCCGGGACAGCAGATCCCGGGTGGCTTCGTCGCGGCGCTGCTTCGGATCGGAAGACTTACGCTCTTCGACTGTGGTGCCGGCAAGTACGGTAACCATGATTCTTGACCTCGCGACTGTGAGTCACGGCGCGGCACATGTCTGGACCGCGGTCAATATCTGCAGTCATTCCTACCCCACGGCTTTCGAAGTTATGCATCCGACGGTCAACTTCCCTCGAAGTTTCGCAGCGCGGCCAGGGCGGCGGTCGGAGCGTGGGTGGACTCGCGCCAGCGCAGTGACCAGCTGTACGGCGGGACGCCGGCGGCCAAGGGTCGGACCACGACACCGTCGGGATACGGCGTGGAGAGCAGTCCGATGGCGACGCACTCCCCGGCACGAACCAACTCGAGCGCAGAGCTGGTTCCGTCGGTACTGGCGGGATGCCGTCGCGGCGTGAAGCCCGCGGTCCGGCAACACCCGAGGATGAAGTCGTTCCACTCGGGCGCGAAATCGTCTCGCGGCAGGTAGTGAAGTTCGTCCGCCAACTCCCGTACCGCGACAGCGTCTGCCGCAGCGAGCGGGTGACCCTTAGGTAGAGCGACTCCGAGTGCCTCCCGCCGGATGAGCCGCTGCATGAGGCCGTCGGGCAAGTGCGCGGTAGACCCACACAAGCCGAGGTCGAGGTCACCGCTGAGCAGGCGTTGCTCCTGGTCGCGACTACCGCGACTGCTGACTTCCAGGCGTAGCGAAGGCAGTTGTTCGCGCAGTCGAGCCAACACAGCCCGTGGCGTTGCCAGGTCCGTCTGCAGCACGTCGATACGCAGTACCTGGTCTCGCCCGGCAGCGGCCATCGCCTCGGCCACGCCCGAGCGGATCGCGGCCAGCGCTCCCTGAGCATGCGGGAGGAAGGCGTCGCCCGCCGCGGTGAGAGTCACGCCGCGGGGAGACCGCTCGAACAGCTGGGTGCCCAGCTGGCTCTCGAGCCGTCGGATCTGGTTGCTGAGTGCCGGCTGTGACACATAGAGCCGGCGGGCGGCCGCGGTGAAATGCAGCTCCTCTGCCATCACCAGGAAATACCGCACCAACCGTAGATCGACGTCCATACCTTCCCCACCTGCAGCGATAACCAGAGGATGTGACGTTAGTGCGCTTGTGTCTTGGACGTCGAGCCCCTGAGGCGCGGAACGTGATCACCATGACGACACCGCGTGAAGAACTGAGAGCCAGCTGGGAGGACCAGCAGAGCGTGCACGAACCGGACCGCGAACTCCGGTTCCGCCTGATGCTGGACTACGTCGGCGAGCTCTCCGGGCCACCTCTGAAAGTCCTTGACCTCGCCTGCGGCCCTGGTTCGATCACCCGCCGGGTCCTGAACCGCTTCCCGGCCGCCCAGGTCGTTGCCGTTGACATCGATCCGCTGTTGCTCGACCTGGCCCGGGATGCCTTCGCCGGAGATGCCCGGGTCGAGGTGGTGTCGCGGCAGTTGGCCGACCCCGACTGGACGGAAGGATTGCCCACTGGCTTCGACGCCGTGCTGACCGCCACCGCCATGCACTGGTTCCCCGCCGACGCCCTGGCCGGGGTTTACGCGGGCGTCGCGAAGCTGCTCCGCTCAGGCGGCATCTTCGCGAACGCGGACCACGTCCCCGTCGCAGAGCCCGTACTGCGTGCCGCCGCTGACCGGTTGCACGACCAGTACCTGCGGAACACCTTCGCGAGCGGGGTGGAGAACTGCGATCAGTGGTACGAGCGCGCGTACGCCGACCCGCAGTACGAGGGGCTCTGGGAGGAGCGGCAGAAGGCGTTCGGCCACTGGACCGGTGACCTGTTCGAGCGGGAGGGCTGGCACGTGGATCTACTCCGGCGAAACGGCTTCGAGCGAGCCGGCGCGGTCTGGCGGCAAGGCAACGACGCCCTGATCGTCGCCGTCCGCGCATAGGCGTCAGGGCATCGGGTACCTGCCGGGTTCTGGGAAGGAGGACGCGATGACAGAGCATCCGGCCGACGACTTCATCGGCGGCCAATTCGACGGACCGCTGGTGGACGACCTGATCGACGAGACCCGCGGACCGGAAGAAGATCCGCCCGGGGAGAGCCCGCCCACTCCTGAGCCGCCCGACTAGCCGCCGGTTACCCAAGGCCCGGCGTTGGCTGTTCGACGCCGGGGCCTTGGCAACCAGTACATTGCAACCTTCCTGTGCCCGCCGAACCTCTTCAGTTGCCGGGCCATTCGCCGGTCCAGCGTTCGAAGGCCTTGGCTCCGCCGCGATCCACGGCCGCCTTGACTACGGCGTACACGGCGCCCTGCAGCGCGGCAGCCAGCAGCAGCTGGCGCCACGGGTACTCCGACTGCAGAGCGTCGGGCGCGTCGTCCTCGTCGCTGACCCGGCGCCAGACCTGCTTGAAGATCGCGCCCGCGATCAGACCGCCGGCGATACCGGAGAGCAGCCCGAACGGGCGGTACGCGATCTTGGCTGCCTTGCTCACTTGTTGCACCCCACGATCCAGGCCGCTGCGCCGAGCGCAACCGCTCCGCCGACGGCGTGCTGCGGAACGGGCGGAGTGGCGTGCGAAACCTGGCGCTGCTGGGCCACGAGCGCGCCCACGTGTTCGTCCTGTCCGGTGCGGCGACCGTCCTCTCGGACGGCCTGTGGGTGCGTCGTCATGGTGTCTCCCGTTGGGTTCGGTGTACCGGCCCGGTACCCAGCGGCGATCACAGCAAGCAACCGCGGCGCGTTGTAGGTTGCTGTCACCGTGCTGGAACTGGATTGGGAGGGGCCAACGATGGACTGGAAGCTCGAACTGGTGTCGGTACCGGTCGCGGATGTGGACCGGGCGAAGGCGTTCTACACCGAGAAAGTCGGTTTCAACCTCGACCACGACCACCAGGTGACCGACGACCTGCGGTTCGTCCAGCTGACGCCGCCTGGGTCGGCGTGCTCGATCGCCATCGGCGCCGGCATGCCGCAGGCGGAGCCCGGCTCGGTCCGCGGCCTTCAGATCGTGGTCGCCGACGTGGCGGCCGCCCGGGCCGAGCTGGCCGGGCGTGGGGTCGAGGTCACCGAGGTCCAGGAATTCCCCTGGGGCAACTTCGTTATGTTCAACGACCCTGACGGCAACGGCTGGGCGCTCCAGCAGCTCCCGGTCTACAGCTGAAAAGTAGACAACGTTGCCACCGAACCAATCCGAGATACGGCTTGGGACGTTCACGGCGCGGTTGTAGGGTGTGATCTTGGTTGAGCAGTCAGCCGGCGTTGAATGCGCCGACGACTGCCGTCCCTGCCGAGGACGACGATGACCGATCTGAAGCATCACCCCAAAGCTGTTCATCGACACATTCCACTCGCCGCCCCTGTTCAGAAGTCAGGTGCTGCCATGCCAGTTGCCACTCCCACGGCGCCTCCCGTCGACGTGCACGTCCGGATCGGCGGTCGCTGGATCGCCGGCCAAGCGCTTTCCGAGCGCTCCGGCCCGGCCGGCAGCGAGGTGCTGATCAGCCACCACGGCCACCTGGTCTGGGTGGATCAGGAGCAGGTCCGCCGGCCGTAAGCGCCGTACTGCGCGGAACCGCCCTCTTGCGGACACTCGCGCGCGAATCCCCAAGTAAACAAGGGATTTCGCAATGATGTTGCCGATCTAGTCACCCTCTTCAGGCGCCAAGGTCTCCAGTACGTCGGAGACCGGGCCGAAGGTCAGCAGTCCACTCCCGGCGCCGGCCAGTTCTCCAGCCGCGGGCCGAAGCGCGGTGCGGGCGCGTCGCATCACCTGGCGATCGCCGACCGCCACGGCCGCCCGGGCGATCAAGCTCCACATGGCTTCGTACAGCAGGTCGTGTGGAGGCTCCGGAGCCTCCCGTACTGCGACCGCTGCCTCCATGTCGCGGCTTTGGCCCAGCAACACCAATGGTCGGATCCATGGTTCGTACGGTCCCCAGTGCTCGTCAGTCTGCGCGGGAAGACCGTGCTGCAATCGCACGGACAGCAGCGCGAGCGGCAGTAGGCCGTGCTGGAGGCCAGGCATGCCGGCGTTGTCCAGCAAGGCAGCTGCCTTTCGATACGCATCCTGTACTTCGTTGGCGGGTGCTCCGCCTGCGGACAGTCGGAGAGCTCGGTACCACTGGGTGAAGACAGTCACCAGGGGACTCTCGTACTTCGCCCCCAGCTGATCCGCCGCCCTCGCGTGCTCGTCGGCTCCGCTGAAATCCGCGAGTGCGCTGCGGGCCTGTAGCCGGATGAGGTGGCCGAGGATCTCGAAGGTGGCGAGGCCGTGCTTGCTCGACAGGGCGATCAGCTCGGCGCCGATCTCATCCCGTCGCGGCGCCAGCCCCGCCCGGCTGAACGTCTGCGTAAACAACCCGTTCAACGCGAACGCCAGCAACCCCGGATCCTCCAACCGCCGCGCCAGCCCAACAGCCTCCGTTGCCGCCACGCCCGCCCGCACCGCATTAACCCCACGAGACTCCACAGCCACCGTCGCCAACAACCGCACCCGCCCCGCCTGCCCCGCCTCGCCAGAAGCCCCGACTCCGCCTCTTGCTCCTGCCGGCGTCGCCTCGCCAGATGCCCCCGCCTCGCCCGGAAGCTTCGCCTCCCTGGGGGATAGCGCTTGCAGGGTTCGCTCTGCGGCCTCGACGATCCACGCTGCTTGGTCGGGGTCGTCGGAACGCGTCCAGATTGCCGGTACGTCGTAGGCGCCGATCACGCGAGCCGTCAGCTCCGGGTCGTCTAGCTCCTCGGCGGCGGAGATGGCAGCGACGCGGTGTTCGCGGGCAGCCTGGAGGCCGCCTCCGCCGGTCACCGCCAGGTTGCGCAGCAGACCGACTGTGGACTCCAGCCGTGCGCGGGTGCCTGCAGCCCGGTCGTAGGCAGCCGTCGCCTCAGACCAAACCCGCTCAGCCGCATCAGGCGTCGGGTCGAGGTCCGCAGCCGGATCGCGGCGCCTCGCCCTGTTGACGTTCGCAGCTGGCCTGAGGTGGGCGGATTGGTTGAGGATGTCTGTTTCCAGGCGGCGGAGTTCCGGGCCCGGGTCCACGCCCAATTGTTCGACCAGGAGGGCTCTGGCGCGGCGTAGTACGGCTAGGGCGTCGCCTTGGCGGTCGGTGCGGTACAGAGCGAGTGCCAGCAGACGCCAGGCGTCCTCGCGCCAGGGGTGTTCGGTCACGTGAGCATCCAGATCCGGCACGGCCTCCGCAGCGAGACCTAACGCCAACCGCGACTCCGCCAGTTGCTCGACAGCATGCAGCCGGAGCTCTGCCAGCCGTGAGCGTTCCGCGAGAGCCCAGGAATCGTCAGCGAATTCCGCATAGGCCGGTCCGCGCCACCAACTCAGCGCCTCCTGCAGTCGGGCGAGCGCATCCTCTGGCGTCAGCGTCGAGGCCCCAACCACTGCCTCCTCGAACCGCCACGCATCCACCGCGTCCGGTTCGGCCCGCAGCGCGTACCCCGGGCCCTCGGTCACCAGCAACCGCGCAGGAGCGCGCGGCGGCCGCTCTGGTTCCACCGCCCGCCGCAGCGCCCCCACAAACGTCC